>Ga0209417_1001251_pt1 | contig 48098 bp, 22 predicted proteins | sample RifGroF2_FD_184002 | JGI IMG/M metagenome (GOLD analysis project Ga0209417, IMG submission 184002) | Groundwater microbial communities from Rifle, Colorado, USA - Groundwater F2 (SPAdes) (version 2) | ecosystem: Environmental > Aquatic > Deep subsurface > Groundwater | place: Rifle, Colorado...
TCATAATGCAAAATTAATGAAATGTTGAATAATACAAAAAGAAAAAGGGAGAAGTAGCCTTCTCCCTTTTCCACCAAACCAATTAACAACTAAAAACAATTAACTTATGAAAAACAATCTAAACTTGCTGCAAATATATAACGACTATTTTTATTTTCCAAATATTTTAATCATTATTTTTATGACGTTCGTCATATTTTTTTCGCCGTTCGTCAAAGAAATTAGTAGATTCAAGGAAAACAGAAGGTAATATATTTTAAAATATTTTTTTTATTGTTTCTTTTTTCATTTTTTCTCTCCCATACCCCGCAAGCCTGTGAGGATATCTTTCTCACAAGCTTTTTTGCAATACCTCACAGGATTGCATCAATATACACTCATTTATCAAACCTTATTTTTATTTGGAGTAAGAATCAGGAGTAAGTTTAAGGATTAAAGAGGATTACTACGAAGTCTTTACTCCTACTCCTTACTCCTACTCCTTAATCCAATATTATCTTTCATGTCGCAATCCTGTGAGGATACTACGCACAAGCCAGCCCACAATACCTCACAGGATTGCTCATCATTTATTATATCCCCTTAAAACCTGTTAATATATCCGAAATGAATTTTTGCGCTTCGTAATTCAATCGGATTGCTGAACTGTTTCCCTAAAGCATAAGACAATGAAAAAATTCCTGCTTTTGTTTCAAAATTTATACCTGCGCCAAATCCAACGGGGTAATCAGCAATAAATCCATTAAATGTATTTTTTTCATAGTATGCAAAATCAGCAAAAAGATAAGCATTGGAATTCTGCTCAAAAAGAAAGCGGTATTCAAGGTTTCCGATAGCATAAGAGCTTGCAATAATAGAGTTTTCTGTAAAACCTCTCAGAATATTCATTCCCCCTAGCTGAAATAATTCATTTTCAAAAAGATTTTCATTGTAAATATATCCCGATAAATTTCCGATTTTTATTGTCGTTCTTTCAGAAACCGGAATGTATACAGCAAACGTAAGACTCCCTTCTGCCTGAATAGAGTTTAATTTAATTCCTTCATATAATTCCTGATTCAGTTTATTATTCTTTTTTATTTTTTTTTCTCCGGCACCTGCTGTTAAATGAAGTGAAAAGCCTTTTCGTGGATTGTATTTGTAATCCAGAAATTCGTGTCTGTATTCAATTCCGTATAAATTCATAGCATAGTCGGCATAAGAGGGAATGCTGTTCAGGTTTTCAAATCCGAAGCTTGAAATCAAAGAAGACGATCGGTTCTCAAAATATCCAGTAATGAAATTTCCTTTTTTTAAGAAAAACTGAAGTCCCAAACGGCTTGCTACCGATAGATACAATGTGTCTTTTTTTATCATTGAGAAATTCGCATCCAATCCTGCAGGGGTGTTGAACAGAAAAGGATAATTAAATTTTGCTTTCAGATTTTGCGACGAAGCTTCGAGTTTCGACCATGAAAAAACAATATTTTCTCCTTTTTTAAATGAGTTCAACAAATTCAGATTGATTTCTCCTGTTACAAGAAGTTTTCCGCTTACTTTATCATTCGGCAGAACGCCAAGAATTCCGTTAAATTGGTTTGATTTTTTATTGTCGTAATACAGGAATAACCGCACTTTATCTTTTCCAAACTCAACTTCGGGTGCTTTTATTTCTGTCAGAAAAAGAAGTTCTTTTAATTTTCTTCCAGCCTGCCGCATGTTTTCTTCATTATACAAATCGCCTTTTTTAATGCTAAGGTATTTTTGAATATAGTATTCTGAAATTTTTGCATTTCCTTTTAATATGATACTGTCAATTATGAAAAGCTGGTTTTTTTCAATTTTAAAAATTCCACTTATTTTGTCATTTTTAAAACGAACGCTGTCTAATGAAACTTTTGCAAAAGGATACCCCCTGGTTTCTAAAAAACGTATTATTTTTTTCTGCGCCTGAATGTATTTTGAAAAAATGATTGGCTTTCCCTCAAAATTCGAAGAATTCACTCCTGCTTCGGTTGCAATATTTATTGCTTGTTCGTTAAATTTTAATGCAGCCCACTTAAACAACGACCCTTTTGATATATATACAAAAGTTTTTTCTGATGTTATTTGGATACTATCTGTAGAACAGGCAAGAAATCCCTTTTCCTGATACGATGAAATTATTTTTTGTATTTCTTTTTTCAGCGCAATGCTGTCTGCCATATTTTTATTAATAATTTCATTAGAGTTTTTATCAGAATGGTAGATATTAATGCGAACCTGAATGTCTTTGCTTTTTTGCGCAAATACAAAACAAGGTATCAGCATTAGAAGAAAAATGAACTGAACCGATACTACTTTTCCGGAATTCAAAAGGGGGAGGATTATTAAAAAGTTACGATGTTTTTTTATTTTTTTGTTAATTGGAGTAGGAGTAGGAAATGAAGTAGGAAAAGCAGTAAGAATCCTCTGCCTGCCATAATAGCGAATAGCTGTCAATTTATGTTGTATTACAATTTTGAAAATTATTTTTATTCCAAATTCCTACTCCTACTCCTTACTCATTATTCATAAACCCCTGATCTTTTATTATTTTTAGAAACTTATTAGAAAACAGAATATTGTCTTTTTTAGTATACCTGTTATCTGTAAAAATTTGTGCGAGGGTTTCTTTATTATTAATTTCAAGCAGTTTTTTTGTTTCCATTGAGGTTTCCCTGTTTTTATAAATTTTATTGATGCGTTCGGGAGTGAAGTCCTGATAGGTTTCTTTATGAATAATTGCATCCATAGGCAAACGATCCGTCAGATCCGGTTCTTCATCCGGGTAGCCGATAACAAGTGTTGTAACAGGAACAACATCTTTTGGGAGATTCAGTAAGCTTACAATTTTATCTGCATTGTAGGTTGTTGTTCCGAGATAACAGATACCGAGTCCGCTTTCTTCAGCAGCAAGGGCAACATTTTGGGCAGCAAGCAGCGCATCAATAGAAGCTGTGTAAAATGAAAGAAAATTATCATAACCGGGCTGCGATTTACGGAGTTTGCACCATTTGTTAAAGCGATTAAAATCTGCACAAAACGTAAGAATAAGAGGAGCCTGCATTACCATATTCTGTTTAAAATGAAGCTCCCAGAGTTTTTCGCGCATAGCTTTTTCTTTTGTTACAATAATGCTATACACTTGCATATTTCCTGTTGTTGACGCTCTGACGCCTGCCTTTAAAATATAGTCTAATACTTTTGCCTTAATAGGTGTTGACTTGTATTTCCTGATACTGCGGTGTCTGAATATGGTATCCATAATATTTTCTTAAAAAATGTAACATTGAAAATACAAATATAATAAGATGTTCAATAACTTAATTTTCTTTGGTGATTTTTGTAAACAAATAAAGGTTGAATCCACTCTGAAAAGTATCATTTTATGGAATTGCCACTGATTTCACAAATTAGCACAGATATAAATCACTGATTAATAGAATTAATAATTTGTGAAAATTGGTGTAATTTGTGGCAGATGGGTTTTCGGAGTGGACTCAAGGTTATTTACCAAAATTAGTGGAAGGTTTTAATATAGATTGATTAACTATGTGGGTTGCAGGTTGCAGGTTGCAACTCTATCATTATCAAACTAATTGGGTTTAATCGAAATTTAATTCAATCGGTTTTTAAAAGAAATTTCTGTTTTTTTATCTTCAATTTCATAGAAATAAACTAGCTTTTTCCCTGAAAAAGTATCTGCCATTTTATAGTCCGGAATATCATAAATAATTATTCCGTTCACTTCAACCTTAGACGTAATAAAAACAGCGTCAACAGGAGCTTCTGCCGGATCGTAAACTTTAATGATTTTTTTCATTGGGTTTGTTTTGGTTTTGGCAAATATAGAACTATGTTTTACAAATACTTAGTCTTTTTTTATTTTTTTTCAACAATTTGTTGTTAAATGTTGTTTTTCTGCAAAAGATACATTTTTATGCCACCAAAGCACTAAATCACAAAATTGCACAAAATGGTATTTGGTAACTTGTAATATGATAACAATCAATACCCTAATTGTATTAATTTACTGTGTTTTACTATTTTTGTTTTTTATTATTGAGTCCACTCTGAAAACCAACAAAACTCATATATGACACGAACCTGCCTGCCTGTTTACTACCTACCGTGTGGACACAAATATGGCATATCTTGAAATTTTTCTTATTATTGTAAAACCGACTCCAGAAGAGTCGAATGCCTGCCTTGCCGGTCAGGCGGGTTTATAACCCCGAGCTACGGTTATTGAGCGAAGTCGAAATAAGCTCGGAGTATAAACGAATGATAATAAAAAAGATTTTGGCGGAAAATTTGCACAATTCCTATGCTAAACCTGGCAATAAAATATAAGTAGTGCTTGCAAGAAAACTCATGTTTTTTGCTCACAATGTATGTGTCTAATAAGAAAACATCAAGTTCAAGGCTTGCGAAGACCTGAAAATTAGGAGTGTACTAATGTACATGACTACTTTTCAGGTCAAGCGTAACGATGAAATTGATGTTTTCTTGCAGGCACTAAGTATGCAAATTTTGTGACAAAATCCAGCTAAAAAAAAGATGTGTCCACACGGTAGCTGTTTATTACAGGTAAATTTTCACCAGGTAAATCTACAAGGCAGGTTTAATATGTTGATTATCTTTGTGTTTAAAAAACAATTTGTGTCAAAAGAACTTTTCGAAGTAGACTAAATGTTTAAATTTTGTAACAATATTTTATAATATACGTACAATTATTATATATTATATGAAAGGTCAAATTTTTTATTTTCATCAACAAAAATAAAGGGTTCGCCAAAAATATACATCTAAATTACAATAAATAATTTATATTTATATGTTTTTTTGAAACTTTAAAATAATTTTATCGTATATATAGGATTGGTACACTGTTATTGAACAGATTTATATTAAAAAAAACTATATGTTTTTACGCCATAGAATAAATATTATTAGTCAATTAGGGCTATTTTTTGCGTTAATTATTCCCTTGGCAGGGTTTGCGCAAACGGGTCCTGGTGGTGTTGGTAATTCTGCCAATACCCGCCTTTGGTTAAAAGCAGACGCCGGTCTTTATACAGATGCCGGGGTTACTCCTGCTACCAATGGTTCTTCTATTCAGCAATGGAATGATTTTTCTGGAAACGGATTTACTTTAAACCAATTAACAGGCACGAAAAAACCTGTTCTTGCTGCCGATGTTTTTTCCGGTTACCCTGCAGTTCGTTTTGATGGTATTGATGATATTATAAACGGATCAGCTTCAAATGCAATTATTGGTAACAACCAGCCCAATCTTACTGCTTTTACCGTTTTTAGAACTCAGGTTTCTACAGATAGCCGTATGTGGTCGTTTAAAAGAGACGCAGGCACAAATCCTTTATTTGAAGCAGTATTTAATAATGGAGGTACTCGTAATGGTGGTTTTTATACAAGAAGAGCAGGGGGGGGGGCAGATGATTACACGACTGACAATGGCTTTTATAATAATGGAACTAATTTTATTTTATCTGTTAATACGAAAGTACCCACAAATAAGCAATATTTATATTACAATGGTGTTGATTTTAATTTCACACCCCAAATTGTCGCCTCTGTTGCTGGAAATACTGGATTATTCACTATTGGGGCTCAAACGGATGGAGTTAAAGTTTTTTCAGGGGACATAGGAGAATTAATTATTTACAACACAGCATTAAATAGATCTGAACAAATTATAGTAGAAAATTATCTATCTCAAAAATATAACATTGAGATTGTTAATGATTTTTATCCCTATTCAACACATTCTCAAGATTTATGCGGGATAGGAAAATCAGGTACTGCTACACCACATGATGATTCAAAGTCTGCCGGAATTTTACAAATAAATAATCCTACAGATTTAGGTAATGATGAATGGATGTTTTTTGGACATAACAATGGAGATATTACTGCATGGACAAGCGTAAACACGCCAACTTTAGGAAACATCCAGAGGCTTGAAAGGGACTGGATTGTAAAACAAACAGGTTCTGTTGGAAACGTGGATGTTTATATTGATGTTTCAACCTTACCTGCTCTTCCTGTAGAATATACTGATTATTATTTAATGGTTGATGCAGACGGAGTTTTTTCAAGTGGTTCTACTAATAGAAGATTGATACCTCAAGGTGGGGGTATTTATAAAGTTGCTAATATTTCTTTAGCTGATGGCTCTCATGTTGCAATATCTTGTGTTCGACCAGTTGTTTCTTTTAATATTGTAAGTTCTACTTTAATAGAACCCGATATTACTAATATTATTGAAGTTAACTTAAACTGGGCTGTAAGTACAGATATTGATGTTACTTTTTCTATCAATGGAGCAAGTACTGCTCTTGATCCTGCAGATTATTCTATCTCATCACCAAGTCCGATTACAATAATTGCCGGAACAACCACAACCGAAATTTATATAGATGCAGTGGATGATGCCACCATTGAACCAGATGAAACAGTTGTTATTGATATTGATGCTGTTAGTTTTGGGCAACTTGGAACTTCACTACAACATATATTTTATATTAATGATGATGATAACCCTATTCTGGTTGGTTTTTCTTTAGCTTCTGACGGAAATGATGAAGGAACTACTGGAATTCCTATACAAGTTACATTGAATATGATTTCTGGTTCTGATGTTACAGTTGACTATTCTGTTACTAGTGGCTCTGCTACTTCAGGGGGTGTAGATTATTCACTTTCTGGTTCATTTATAATTTCTGCTGGTGATTTAACTGCAACAATAACATTGTTTGTAAGTCAGGATATTTTAAGTGAGGGCGATGAGGATTTCACTATTGCTTTATCAAACCCGGTTGGGGCTGGAATAGATCCAGGGGCAAAAGAATTTGTGTATGTAATTACTGACGATGATGCCTTACCTACAGTTCAATTCTCTTTTACTGCTCCCGGCGGCGCAGAAGATGTGTCTCCTGGTAGAATGGAGGTCAGTCTTAACAGTCTTGCCGGACGAAATATTTCTGTCAATTATACTGTTGCTGCCGGTTCTGCTACTGCAAATGTGGATTACATTCTTGCGAATGGATTTATTACGATTCCTGCAGGTTCTTTATCTGCAAATATTCAGCCTGTCATTGTAGATGATGCTATTGTTGAAGTGAACGAAACTTTTTCTGTTACATTGACAACAGTTACTGGTGCTACTGCTACTATAGGCGCAAACAGTGTGGCCACCTACACTATTTCAGATAATGATAATTCAATGAGCTATAAAGGTCCCGGTGGCGTTGGCGATTATCATACCAATATTGTATGGCTTCGAGCAGGCGATCTCTCTTCTTCTCCTGTTAGCTCATGGCCAGATGCTTCCGGAAATTCCAATGATCTGTCTCAGGGTACAGGTTCTTTACAGCCTTCTTATGTTACTGGTGTAATGAACGGGCAACCTGTTGTGCGCTTTGATGGGACTGATGATATATTAACAGGACCTTCCAGTACATCGCTGCTTGGGGGTTGTATTCAGAATTTATCTGCATTCACAATTTTCAGAAGTGGTTCAACTACTGATAGCCGGATATGGTCTGTAAAACGTGATGGATCAAACAATCCTCTTCTCGAGGGTTGTTTAAATTATGGTGCTTCAGGGAAATGTGGTATTTATAACAGAAAATCCACTAATCCGCAAGACGATTATTTTTCTGATAACTCTTTGGTGTATAATAACGGTAACACGTATTTAATGAGCGCCCTGTTTTCGAATCAACCTATTGCAGGAGCAGACAGACTTTTTTTCACACAAGGCACTCAACGGGATAACGACAACAAAGATATTTTAGGAGTAAATGATAATACAAGTCCATTTACATTAGGCGCACGAACCAGTTCTAACATGCAATATATGGGCGATGTCGCTGAATACATATTGTATACACGTTGCTTGAACGAGGCACAAAGGATTATAGTTGAGAATTATCTTGCTGAAAAGTATGGAATTTCCATTGCAAATGATATTTTCATTCATAACTCCCATAAATACGAAGTTGCAGGAGTTGGACAAGCTAGTGATGGTAGTTTACATACTGCTGCCATGAGTGGAGGTATTTTTATGGTTAGCGGTCCAACCCCAATGGCAAACAGCAGTTTTATGCTTTTTGGTCACGACAATGCAAGCATCGCCGCATGGACTACTTCTGAAATCCCTTCAGGAATATCAAATTTTTATCGCCTTGCCAGAGAATGGAGAACAAATATTACCGGTGCTACTGCAATTAACAATGTTTCTGTAACTTTTGAAACCTCCTTGCTACCTGCCCTTCCTGCAGGTTATGATAATTACATTTTACTTGTAGATGCAGATGGAGATTTCACTACAGGTGCCACACAATACAAAATGACTGATAACGGAGACGGTACTTATTCTGTAACGAATGTGGTAGTGTCAGACAATTATATGTTCGCAGTAGGATGTAGCAAAACATTGATTCAATTTTCTGCTACAACAGGAAGTTGTCTGGAACCACAGGGTCCGGGTTTTATTACCATTAGTATTAATCATCCTATGGCTACTGATGTTACAGTTGATTATGCTGTAACAGGTGGTACGGCTACACCGGGTCCCGCAGTTGGCAATGATTTTATTCTTGCAAATGGAACCGCTACAATCACAGCAGGAAATACAAGTACTATTATTAGTTTAACTGTTATTGACGATATAACTGTAGAATCAGATGAAACGGTTATTCTTACTTTGTCCAATCCTTCTGCAGGAGTTGTTATCGGAACGAATTCTACATTTACGTTTACCATTCACGATGATGATAATGCAAGAAAAATAAGTTTCCAGACACTTACCGGTTCAGGTCTTGAAAGTGTTGGTAATGTTACAATAACAATACAGGCGACATTGCCAAGTACTTCTCCTATTACAGTTGATTTCTTTGTTATTGGTGGCACAGCAGGTCTTTTTTCTGACTACGGGTTGACAGAAATTACTGCTACTATTCCGGGAGATAATACCTCAACTACCACAACTATTACTTTACAGATTTCTGAAGATTTCTTAAGTGAGCCAAGTGAAACGGTTATTATTCAGCTTTCAAATCCACAAAATGGTTGTTTGGCTCTTAGTCCCAATTATACCTATACCTATACAATCACAGATAATGATGTTGTACCCTCTGTTCAGTTTACATGGGTTGCAGCCGGAGGAGCCGAAGATGTTACTCCTGGTAAAATGGAGGTAAGTCTTTCAACAATTTCAGGGCAGGATGTTACGGTTAATTATACTGTTACTGATGTTTCTGCAACAAATGGTGATGATTTTATTTTAGAAACTCCTTATTTTGTAATTATTCCTGCTGGCACATTGTCTGCTTATATAAGCGCTTCAATTATTAATGACTCTGAAACAGAAAATGCAGAAACCTTTGAGGTGGATATTACGGGTGCATCAAATGCAAGTGTTGGTGTAAATACGCAATGTACGTATACGATTTATGACGATGAAGGATCATTGGGTTATACGGGTCCGGGTGGGGTCGGAGACAGAAATACAAATTTGCTTTGGTTGAAAGGGGATGTAGGATTGTATTCAGATGCCGGGATTACTCCTGCAACAAATGGAAACCCTATTCAGCAATGGAATGATTTTTCAGGAAATGCAAATAACATATCTCAGGCAACCGGAAGCAAGCAACCTGTATTTTATACAAACATTTTAAATGGCAGACCAGTAGTGCGTTTTGATGGATCAGATGATATCGTTAAGGGACCTGCTTCAAATGCTGTATTAGGAGGAGCTATTCAAAATGTATCTGCTTTCACTGTTTTTAAAACAACAACAAATAATGCAGGAAGGTTTTGGTCTTTTAAAAGAGATGCTACAGAAACCAATCCTTTATTAGAGGGAGTAATTAATAGTACAGCCACGGAAGCTGGTTTTTATGTTCGGCGAGGAGGAGGGCAGGATGATTTCATTGATGGAGGAGTCTGTAATAATGGAAATGCACATATTGCAGCGAACAGAGTTACAAATACAGGTCCACTCAGAAATAATCTGATAGATGAAACAACATTAACGACAAGTAATAATACTATTTTAGCAACTTCTGCTAATCCGGGTTTATTCACGGTAGGTGCAACTACCGATGGCGCGGCACATTATACAGGCGATCTTTCTGAAATAATTGTGTATAATAAATATCTGAATGAAGCGCAGAGAATCATTGTAGATAATTATTTAAGTTCAAAATATAATATTACTATTTCAAATGATAAATATACTTTAGATGTTGCCCATAATTACGATGTTGCAGGCGTAGGTCAGGCATCTGATGCAACCAACCATTTAGCTGCAATGTCTGCCGATATTTTAAAGATCAGTAGTCCTGCTGGTCTTGCAAATAATGTGTATATGCTTTTTGGGCACGATAATGCATCTGTATCTTCATGGACAACAACAGAAGCTCCGAATGCAGGTAGTAATATTCAACGAATTGCGCGTGAGTGGTGGTTCGATCAGACAGGTGGAACTATTACTTCTGTTACTGCTACAATAGATGTTGCTGGTTTTCCGGCACCCCCCGTAGGGTATGAAACTTATGTCCTGCTAGTTGATGCAGATGGCGATTTCAGCTCCGGTGCAACACAATATCCACTTTTATTAGAAGACGGTACCTGTTATTCTGCCAGTAATGTAATAATTAATGATCTTGATTTTGTTACCATTGCTGTTGCAAGAAGGGTTATTCAGTTTGAACTTGCAAATTCTGGTATTTTTGAACCCAATGGACCAGCATTATTGAAAGTTATTCTTAGTACTCCTTCTTTGTCTAATGTTACTGTAGATTTTTCTGTAACAGGTGGAACTGCAACAGATGCAGATTATAGTATTGTCCCTCCTCTTACAGCAACTATTACTCCCGGAAATCTGTTTACTTATGTTCAGGTTGGAATCTTCAACGATGTGCTTCTTGAATCAGATGAAACAGTTATTGTAACCCTTGCGAATGCAAATGGGGCTATCATTGGTTCCAATCAAAGTCATATTTTAACAATTCAGGATGATGACAATCCAAGAAAAATAAGCTTCTCAACTACCAGTTCCAGTGGTGATGAAAGTGTGGATGTTATTACTTTAAATGTTGAAATTAATGTTGCAGATGCCTTAAACCCTACACAGGCTAATTTTTATGTCTCCGGAGGTACTGCAACTGGTGGTGGTGTGGATTTTACATTAATTTCCGCTAATGTTGTTGTTCCTGCAGGTCTTACAACAGGGAGTTTTACTTTTACCGTTACCGATGATTTTTTATACGAAACAAATGAAACTGTTATTGTTTCTTTACAAACGCCTGTTAATTGTAATCTTGCTTTAACGAACACATCCTATACTTATACAATTAATGATAATGATGGAATACCAACTGTTCAATTTACACAGGCTGCATCAGGGGGCGATGAAAGTGTATCTCCTGGCTTGATTCAGGTTTCGCTTTCTGCTGCTTCAGGCGCTGATGTTACTGTTGATTACACTGTAACACCTATTACAGCTTTAGGAGATGGGGATGATTACAATCTTCCTTCCATCCCCGGTTCTATTATTATTCCGGCAGGAAGTGTAGTTTTGAATATAGAACCTTTGATTCTGGATGACACGGATCTTGAACAGGATGAAACATTTAGTGTGGAAATAACCGGAGCAACCGGAGCAACGCTTGGAACAATACTTACAAATACCTACACTATATATGATAATGATGGGATAGGATTTATTGGTCCTGGAGGTGTTGGGAATAATTACACAGATAATAATTTTAATGTTCTTTGGCTAAGGGCAGATTATGGAACCAATACAACAACAAGTGGAAGTGCAGTAACTTACTGGAATGATCTTTCCGGTAATGGAAACAATGCCACGAGCCCATCAGGGAAGGAACCAGATTACCTGACTCCTGCAATTGGAGGTATGCCGGCTGTAAGATTTACAAAAGCGAATACTGATTACATGAATTATAATTATTCAGGTTCCTCTACAGTTGTCGATCAGCCTTATTCTGTATTTTTTGTTGGTGCAAGAACCACAGGGAATAATGGAATTGTTCATCCCGTGCTTGGAGGGACTACTGCAAATCTGAACCAATTTATAACACTTGAATGGACAGACCAAAGTACGGATGCAAGCAATATACGTTTCGGACAGAATACAAATTATTCTATTGGTACTTCTGCTCTTGTGCCATCAACTTATGGAATATATTCTGGATTGTTTAGTACTTCTACCGGCAGGTTTTTTTATCAGAATAGCTCTACGTCACTGGGCACAAATGCAACCATTACAGCTATAAGTTCAATTCCAACAGCACCAGCTATCGGTAGAAATGCTGCTAATTACGGAGACGTGAATATAGCTGAACTTATTCAATACAGGGTGTTTTTAAATACTGCACAAAAGAAAATAGTAGAAAATTATCTGAGCACGCGATACGGAATAGCTTTGGGCGGTAATGATAAATTTGATGAAACAGGTTATGCTGGCTTCAAGTATGATTTGGCAGGAATCGGTAGAGATGATGCATCCAATTTTCATACAGCTGCTATGTCTGCAAATATTTTAAAAGTTGGAGGTGCAGATAATCTTGGCAATGGAGAGTTTCTCTTATTTGCACATGATAATGGGGATATTACTGCATGGGCAGCAACAGAAGTGCCAAATGTGTTTACTGAAAGATTAGCCCTTGAGTGGAGGTTTAAAGAATCAGGAGGTGATTTAGGGAGCCTTACATTTACTGTTGATATTGCTTCGTTCCCTGCGCTTTCTCCAGGCTACCAGTCTTATACTTTGCTTGTTGATGCCGATGGTGATTTTTCATCGGGCGCTACTATTTATCCAATGGCTTCTGCAGGTGGAACATTGTATCAGGCGCTTGGCGTGAGTATCGCAGATAATAATTTTGTAGCTATTGGTACTATACGCAATGTTACTATTTTAGCTGGAAATTTCGATGTTGGTACAAACTGGTCGGCAGGATTTTCTCCCGGTAGCGGTCAGCATGGCATTGTGTTGCACAATATGCTTGTTAATGTTAATCAGACAGTGGGTTCTATAGAAATTTCTACAGGAGGTTCAGTAACTGTTAATAATAATATCACGCTGACAATTAACAATGGAACGATTACCCTGAACGGCGGCGCATTTACAGCAAATACAAATAGTACGATTGCATATACAAAAACAGGAGATCAGCCGGTTGCTGCTTTAATTTACAGTAATCTTATACTGGGAGGGTCAGGAATTAAAATTCTGGCAGGAAGTATTACTGTAAACGGCTCATTGAATATTTCCAACTCTTCAACCACTTTGGATGCAAGCAGCAGTGGGAATTATACAATAACAACTTCAGGTAATTGGAACAATTCAGGCTCATTTATTGAAAGGCTTGGTACTGTAGAATTTATCGGAAATACTAATTCTTCATTTAACTGCGGTGCTTCACAAAATTATTATAATCTTAAAATAAATAAAACCGGGGCAACCGATTTATCATTATTTGGTACAATCAATATTTTAAATAATCTTAATCTTACCGGAGGTGATTTAGTTTTGGGTGATTATGATCTGGTGTTTTCTACCGGCGCAACTATTTCTAATGGAAGCGCAACAAGTTATATTCAGGCGCACAGTGTGGGCGTAATCAAGAAAAATATTGCTTCGGTTCCGTTGATTTTTGATATTCCAATGGGAGACAACAATAATTATACGAAGTTTTATTTTACATTAAACAGTGCTGATTTATCATCTTCATATATTATGGTAAACACAAGAAATGCAATTAATCCGAATTTATTAGCATCATCTTCCTATATCAATCGCTATTGGACACTTGAACCAAGTGGTATTACAAATCCAAATTATGATATTACTCTTACGTATATAGATGCAGATGTTGTAGGTTTTGAGGCGAATATATTTTTATCGAAATATTCCGGTGGAACGTGGACACGAAGTACAACAGCATGCAATACAGTTGCTAATTTGCTTACATGGGCAGGGGTTACTTCATTTAGTGAATATACAGGAGCAGGAGATAATGCATTGCCAATAAATCTGATTAATTTTGATGCTGCTATAAATAATGATATCGTTCAATTAACCTGGACTACAAATTCAGAAATAAACAATGATTATTTTACAGTAGAAAAATCTACAGACCTTAATAATGTTTCAACTGTTGCTACTGTTAAAGGTGCCGGGAATTCAAATATCCTTTTGAATTACATGGTTTTTGATTATAATCCTTATGAAGGGGTTTCTTATTACAGGCTTAAGCAAACAGATTATGATGGGAAATACACCTATTCTGCATGGATTGCCATTGAATATTATGTGGTTAAAGAAGTGAAAAAAGAGGTTGAGGTTTTGGTTTATCCAAATCCTGCCGGAAAAGGAGATCGTATCTATTTCTCTTTGAAAAATTTACAGGAAGAGAAAAAAGTACTTGTTGTTGTACGTGATATTATGAGTAGGGAGTATTTCAGTAAAGTTTTTATTTCAGATAAAGAAGAAAATTCTATATTTGCAATTGATCCTGATTCAAATATCCCACCGGGAATATATTTGATTATCGGTACGACCGAAAACGAAATCTATAACAAAAAGATTATTATCAAATGATGCTAAATACCATAATTACGAAGAAACAGCAAAGCAATTTTTTTTTCAGGAGTTGCTTTGTCGGCTTTATATTGCTTGTATTTTTTTCAGGAATATTGAATTTGAATTCTATTGCCCAGAGTTATACGCAAAGCACTATTCCTTTTAACTGGATTGATATATCTTCATCTCCAACAAATGTTTATTCATCCTCAACAGATAATGGCGGGGTTACAAGAACAATCCCATTTCCTTTCTCGTTTTATGGCACAGAATACACAAGCTGTTATGTTAATGCAAATGGTTTTATACGGTTTGGGGGAACAAGTACTTCTGCCATAAATCATTGTTTACCTGACGCAACTGAACCTAATAATATTATTGCTGCATACTGGGATAATTTAAAATATGATAAAACTTGTGGCAGTAGCTCAATGTGGAAGTATCAGACTTTAAATAGTGCTCCTAATAGAATATTTGTTGTCAGTTGGATAGATTTTATTACCCCTGCCAGTGGTTGTGGATATTTTGTTTCTACACAGGTTTTATTATATGAAACGACAAATGTAATTGAAATAAATTTGCTTTCTAATTCATTACTTGAAAATGGAAATGGCGTTATTGGTATAGAGAATAGTGATGGGACAGCAGGTAGCTCTGCGATTTGTTATGCAGTTACTTCTGATGGTTCTTCATGGAGGTGGACACCTGCTTCAGGCACACAACCACCAACTGCTTCTGATCAGGTTGCTTGCGCCGGCGGTTTTATCCCAAATCTTACAGCCACCGGAACGGATATTAAATGGTACAGCGATGCAGGATTGTCAAATCTTGTATATAGTGGAACACCTTTTACCACAGGACAAACTACTGCTGGTGTTTATACCTATTATTGCACCCAAACAATAGGTGGCACTGAAAGTTCTGCTATAGAAGTAACATTAACAATCCTTTCATTCCCTGCCGACCCAGGATTAATTACGGGTACTGCTTCTGTTTGCAATGGTTTATCTGGTATTACCTATTCAGTTTCTCCGATTAATTATGCAACAACCTATAATTGGAGTTATTCTGGATCTAATGCAACGATAAATGGCTCGGGAAATTCTATTACTATTGATTTTGCTACAAATTCTACAAGTGGAAATCTTAAGGTATATGGAAGCAATACCTGTGGAGATGGGAATTATTCACCTGATTATGCAATTGAAATATTACCAAGTCCAACTATTACCGGAACATTTACCGGATCAAGGTGTGGCTCTGGTACCGTTGATTTGGGAGCAACAGCTTCTGCCGGAACTATTAATTGGTATTCTTCACCAACTGGTGGTACTATTGGGACAGGTACTTCTTTCACAACCCCAGTAATTTCTACATCTACTACTTATTATTGTGATGCAACTGCTTCCGGATGCACTTCTCCTGCAAGATCATCTGTTATGGCAATTGTTAATGATTTCCCAACAATAACAAGCACAACACCGGGCTCATCATGTGGTACTGGAATTGCTACACTAAGTGCATCGGCTTCCGAGGGACTAATTAATTGGTATACGACTTCTTCCGGAGTGACAGCATCAGGTACAGGAGACATTTTTAATACACCTGAAATTTCTGTTACCACTCCTTTTTATGCTGAAGCTATTAGTGGTAGCTGTGTTTCAATATCAAGAACAGAAATTTTGGCTACAGTTTTTGTTATTCCCTCCATAACCTCCACAACCCCCGCATCCCGTTGCGGAGAAGGAGTTGTTACTCTCAACGCCACTGCAAGCTCTGGTACTGTTAACTGGTACGACACAGAAACCGATGGTTCACTTCTTGGCTCTGGTTTAAGCTTTACTACGCCTTCAATATCGGTTACCACAATTTATTATGTGGATGCAACAGATAATGGTTGTACTACTGCTACAAGAACAGCTATTACCGCAACTGTTACTTCCGGTCCTTCTATTACAACAACAACTCCCGGTTCTAATTGTGGAACTGGTGCTGTTACTCTTGGAGCTACGGCAAGTTCCGGTACGATTTATTGGTACGCCGCTTCGTCAGGCGGTATAGGTATGGTTACAGGCACTTCCTTTACAACTCCAGTAATAGATGTTACCACAACATATTATGTTGATGCTGACGACGGTTTCTGCTTTTCTACTCCGCGTACACCTGTTACTGCAACAATCAATACGCCCCCCTCTGTTAATGCCGGATTAGGTATTACAATTTGCGCAGGCGATCAGGCATTTTTGAGCGCAACCGTTTCGGACGCTACTGGCGGTGAGTGGTCGGGCGGTTCGGGAGATTATTCTCCGGGTAATACCAGCTTAAATATGGCATACACACCATCTGCAACGGAAATCAATGCAGGAATAGCAACGCTCACGCTTACTTCAACAGGAAATGGTTCTTGTCCGGCGGCAACTGATAATATCATTATTACGATTTTCACAACACCATCAATTTTATCCACAACTCCCGATTCGCGTTGCGGCACAGGTACTGTTACACTTGAAGCAAGCTCTTCGTCGGGAACTATTACTTGGTACGATTCATTAACAGGAGGTTCTGTTATGGGTACTGGAACAAGTTTTTCAAGTCCTTCTATTTCTTCAAGTATCTCTTATTTTGTTGATGCTTCAAGTGGCGGTTGTACTTCTTCTCCCAGAATAGAGGTTGTTGCAACAGTTTATAATATTCCTGCTCAACCCGGCTTAATTTTCGGCTCTACTGCTGTTTGCGAAGGAGCATTGTTAAATTATTCCGTAGTAAATACGAATGGAGTTACTTATACATGGGCAATACCTTCCGATTGGACTATTACATCCGGCGCAGGTACAAATGATATTTCTGTAATTGCAGGTGTGGTATCCGGCGATATCACTGTCGTTCCTTCTAATTCTTGTGGCGATGGAGCTTCGTCTGCTATCACAGTAACAGCAACTTCCTCTTCTGTAGGTGGGACTTTGTCTGGGGGTAGCGCATTTGTTGTTTTTGGAAATTCTACAGGAATTATGACCTTAACAGGATATAATGGGAACATAGTGAAATGGCAGAAAAGAATGGATGGGGGAATTTGGCAGGATATAGTTAATACAACTGATACATACTCCGAAAATCCATCTGCCGAAGGTACTTGGGAATACAGAGCTGTTGTACAAAACGGATTGTGTTCAGAGGATTATTCTTCAGTAATTTCAATAGTTGTTTCTTCATCAAGCGGAGGAGCTATTACTGGCGGTTCTAGTCCTATTTGTCTTGGAATATCAACCGGGACAATGACCCTTATTGGTTATACCGGAACAATAACTCAATGGGAAAGAAAATTCAACAGTGGTATATGGGAGATTATTACAAATACTTCTGAAACATATTCAGAAACTCCGGCATTAGCTGGAATTTATGAATATAGGGTAGTTGTGGATAATGGAGGAAATATTCTTTATTCTTCTGTAAAAACTATTTCTGTTGATGAAAGTTCTGTTGGAGGAATTCTCTCCGGTTCTACAACTATTTGCGAAGGATTACCAACAGGAAATATGTCTTTGTCCGGATATACCGGAGTAATAAATAAATGGCAAAAACGCATTGATGGTGGCAGTTGGACTGACATTATTAATACAAGCTCATCGTATCAGGAAATTCCTGTCTCAACAGGTGTTTGGGAATACCGCGCAGAAGTACAGAATGGAGTTTGTAATGCAGATTATTCTTCTATTGCTGAAATAATAGTAAATCCCGGAAGTGTTGGAGGAGCAGTTTTAGGCGGTTCAACGATTTGTTTCGGTTCAGCTACTGAAACACTTACTCTGACAGGTCATACTGGAAGTATTGTAAAATGGCAAAAGCGTTTAACTAGTGGAGTTTGGGATGATATCATCAATACAAATACAACGTATTCTGAAATACCTTCTTCGGATGGAACATGGGAATACAGGGCAGAAGTTATGAATGGTATTTGTGCCAGTGATTTTTCAACCGCTGTAGAAGTAGTTGTTGTTCCTGTTGTGAGTGCTGGATTATTAAATGAAAATGATACGATTTGTATTGGAGAATCTGTTGATTTTACTTTGTCTGAAAATGGCGGTAATGTTTTGAATTGGGAAAAAAGATTCGATAGTGGGACTTGGGAAAATATTGTGAATACCTCAGTAACATACACAGAAATGCCCGATGTTGCAGGTATTTGGGACTACAGAGTCGCTGTTGACGGAGGATATTGCGGAATTTTATATTCTGATACAACTACTGTTTTAGTAAAATCTTATCCAGGTGTGCTTGGTTCGATTTTCGGAGATACGATTGCTTGTACAGGTTCTACTGCAACTTATACTATTGATCAAGTAGAAAATGCTGAAATCTATGTTTGGGTTTTGCCTAACGGATACAACGGCAATAGTACAGATACAAGCATTATCATAAATTATTCTTCAAGCGCAGTTTCTGATACCATTAAAGTTTATGCCCAGAATTCGTGTGGTGTTAGCGATATTAGTTCTCTGGCTGTAACAGTTGGTTCTCTTCCACAGATAACAGGCTCAAGCCCGGCTTCGCGTTGTGGCTCTGGCGCGGTTACATTAGGTGCGATTGCTTCATTTGGAACAGTAAGCTGGTGGGATGCGCCTACAGGTGGTAATAATATGGGGACAGGAACAAGTTTTGTAACCCCTGTTCTTTATGAAGATACTGTTTTCTATGCCGAGGCTTCTTCCGGTTCCTGTGTTTCTCTGGTAAGAACTCCTGTTACTGTTACAATTAAAGAAGTTCCAGTAGTAAGTCTTGGAAATGACACAAGTATTTGCAACACGCAAACTGTAACTCTCGATGCGGGAAATCCGGGCTCTGTATATCTTTGGAATAATGGTTCAACGCAACAACAAATTACTATAAATACTTCAGGAACTTTCTCTGTAACGGTTACACTGCCTAATGGTTGCTACAAGTCAGATGCTGTTGTGGTATCTTACTCACAAGGTAAAATAAGCGGTGTCGTTAAGTATAACAACATTCCTGTTGAAAATAATCAATTTGAAATTCATATTTACTCAACGACCCTTAGTACTAAGGGAGGCTATGATGAAGTTTTTCCTGTCATTACAATTTTTGGACAGGGCAATTATCGTATTACACAATTATTAGAAGATACCTATATTGTAAAAGCGGTTCTTCTTAATCAAAGCCCGGGTAGTTTGTATGAAAATGCGTTGAATAGTTATTTCCATGAAGATTCTTTAGCAACCGAGTGGGAAGAGGCTACGGCTCTTGAGATATTATGCGATTCTGTTGTGGCAAATATCAATCTTGCTTCAAGATATAACAATGGTCTTGCTTTTGGTCATGTAAGAGGCGGAGTTTTTTATGCGGATTATAATAATCCTGATGCTTTAGGTGCGCCAGTTCCGAATGTTGATGTTTTTATGGAACTTAAACCAGACATGAAAAGCGTTCGCTCTTTACGTACTGTAACAAATGGCGCATTTATTTTCAGGAATGTACGTTGGGGACAATATTCTTTAAGGGTAGATATTCCGGGATTTGAGCAGTTGAGTACTTATAATTTTGAAGTTAAAGGCAATGATACTATTCACTGGAATTTTAATTTTATTGTTGATACAACACCTGCAAATGGCGCAATTGATACTTTAAGATTTTTGTATTCTGATAAAAATTCTTTGAATACGAGCCTGCAATTATATCCAAATCCGTTTTCAGAAAAAATTTATCTGATAAATAATTTTGAAAATACATTACCAGTACTTATTGAGCTTTTTAACATTACAGGAGAGTTACTATTTACTCGTCTAATTGAAAAGCATTATGAGGGGAAGATTGAAATTTCGCTTGAATCATTTAATTTGCCAGATGGAAGTTATTTTATCAGAATAATTCAGGATGATAGAATATTTATAAAGAAATTAGTGAAAATTAATTTGCAACATTGATTGATGCATTATAAATTTTAAAAAGCAGAGCCGTGATTTATCGTGGCTCTGCTTTTTTGGCTATGTTTTTATTAATTCGTAATTCGTAATTTTATTCTATATATCAGCTTCTTAATAAATTTTTATTATATTTGCAAAAAATTATCTTGCTCATGCGCAGAATATTACTTTCGATTGTTATGATTATAGCTGTGTTTACGGCATCATCACAGTTTGTTGTAAATTTTAAAGCAGAAAAGCTTAAAGGCTGTGATTCTTTAACCGTTCAGTTTAGAGATTTAACTACAGCAACAGGTCTCGAAGCTTGGTTGTGGAGCTTTGGCGATAATACCTTCAGCGAAGAAAGACACCCCATTCATCATTACGCTACACCCGGAGATTATACTGTGCAACTTACTATATTAAGGTCAAGTGGCTCGAATTTACAAACGCAATCGCTTACGAAGGAGCATTATATTGTTGTAAATGCGCTACCTGATACCTCCCATAGTACAAAAATTGCAATGTATAACGCCTCTTTTTGTGTGGGCTTTTTTGGCTTGAGTAATGCCGATTCTCTTGATTATTCATATACCTGGCATTTTGGAGATGGCGATACTACTGTTGGTTCAGCAGTGTTACACACTTATGCTTCTTCCGGCTTCTATATTTTTAACATGAAAGTGAAAAATAATGAAGGATGTGAAGGTGCTGTAACAGATACAATAAATTTAGTTGAGTTTTTTTCAGTCCCCAATGTTTTTTCTCCAAATGGAGATGGTCTCAATGATGAATTTGCAATATCCTCTGATGGAAATCAACTTTTCAAACTCCAGATTTTCTGTCGCTGGGGGAATCTTGTTTACGAAACAACTGCAAAGAATGTTCGTTGGGATGGTCGTAATTCTGTTGGTATGCTTATGATTCCCGGTACATATTATTACAACCTGACATCTGTTGGGGGCTCAAATTCTATAAAAAAAGCCGGCTTTGTTGAGTTGGCTCATTAATAGTAATATCTATAATTTTTTCCTCCTTATCATTCTGTTATTGACTGAAATTATGCAATTTGTGGAAAATGTTTTAGGTCAGAAGCAGACGTTGGTACAGCTTCCAACTTCCAACGCTTGGTTACTGAGCGAAGTCGAAGTACCAACTTCCGACTCAAAAACATTTTGCCCAACATTAGTTATTAAGCAACATTTTTCTCTTTTGTGAATAACTCATTCCTGATTAAGGCTAAAATATATTTTTTATTATTAAGTTTGTAAGTCAATTTTGAGAAAGATTTTAAAGTGAAAATTGTAACACAACTTGATAATTTTTGGGCAGACCGTACTGTTGTTACTGTCGGTACTTTTGACGGTATTCATAAAGGTCATGCTAAAATACTTGATTTTCTACGAAGTCAGGCAATTGCTTATGATGCATCCTCTGTTGTCTTTACTTTTTCTCAACATCCGCGACAAGTTTTAAATCCTAATGATGCTTCCCTGAAACTGCTTACTACTTTCGAGGAAAAATCAAATTTACTCGAGAAAAAAGGAATTGATATTTTAATATCACATCCTTTTACCCAAGAGTTTGCTGCGCTTTCATCAGAGGATTTTATCCGCTACCTTAAAGGAAAGACAAGACTTAGCGCATTAATTGTTGGCTTTAATCATCAATTCGGGAAAAACAGGGAAGGCTCTGGAGCTTCATTAAAAGATTATGCGAAAAAATATAATTTCGAATTGCATTTAATTGATGCGCTTACGCAGGATGAAATTAGTATAAGTTCTACAAAAATCAGAAATGCTCTGATGTCAGGCGATATTTTTACAGCAAACAAATATCTTGGCTATTGTTATTCTTTAACCGGAACAGTTGTTGAAGGAAATAAAATCGGTAAAACTATCGGTTTTCCTACTGCAAACATTGAAGTTGCAGATAAGATGAAACTCCTTCCTGCTTTTGGAGTTTATGCTGTGCAAATTGTTATTGGAACTACAAGCTACAACGGCATGTTAAGCTATGGTGTAAGACCAACAATTGAAAATATTGAGCATACACCCGCTCTTGAGGTTCACATTTTTGATTTTAATGATACAATATATAATACAGAAATTACAATTCGATTCAAAGCTCGCCTCAGGGATGAACAAAAATTCAATTCAATCGAAGATCTTATAAGACAAATGAAAATTGACCGCCAGAGAGCTTTAATGTTTTTGCCCCGAACTACAAATCTTGTTTGCCAGTAAATTATTTTTTTTAAATTTGTTGCCCTATTTTAATCTTTTGTTAGTATTAAATAGATATATTCAGGTTAAATTTCAAATATAAAATTATGATTGAAACTTCAACAAATCAAATTACTTTTAAAGTAAAAGACCTTGGTCTGGCAGACTGGGGAAGAAAAGAAATTGCTTTGGCAGAACATGAAATGCCGGGATTAATGTCTCTACGCGCAAAATACGGTAAAGAAAAACCATTGAAAGGAGCGAGGATTTCTGGCTCTTTGCACATGACGATTCAAACGGCAGTGCTTATTGAAACACTCGTGGAACTAGGTGCAGATGTCAGATGGGCAAGTTGTAATATTTTTTCGACGCAAGATCATGCTGCTGCTGCAATTGCTCAAGCTGGTGTTCCTGTGTTTGCATGGAAAGGCGAAACTCTTGAAGAATACTGGTGGTGTACAAACATGGCACTGAGTTTTCCAAATGGGAAAGGTCCGAATTTGATTGTTGACGATGGGGGAGATGCTACCCTGCTTATTCATAAAGGATTTCAAGCAGAAAAAGATGCAACTATTCTTGATAAAAAAGCAGAAAATGTTGAAGAAGGTGTTATTTCAAATCTTTTGAAACAAACATTGAAAGACGATCCAACAAAATGGCAGCGCTTGGTAAAAGAATGGAAAGGAGTTTCTGAAGAAACAACAACCGGAGTGCATCGCCTTTATCAGATGATGGAAAAAGGTGAATTGCTCATTCCTGCAATAAATGTAAATGATTCTGTTACAAAATCAAAATTCGATAATTTATACGGATGCCGCGAATCGCTTGCTGACGGTATTAAACGTGCAACAGACATCATGCTGGCCGGAAAAGTAGTAGTTGTTTGTGGTTATGGAGATGTAGGAAAAGGATCTGCACGTTCAATGAGAGCCTATGGAGCACGTGTTATTGTTACTGAAATTGACCCGATATGCGCCTTGCAAGCTGCAATGGAAGGTTTTGAAATAAAGCCTGTGGAAGATACTCTGGATGAAGGAACTATTTTTGTTACAACTACCGGTAATAAAGATGTTATTACTGCCGAACACATGTCAAAAATGAAAGATAAATCTATTGTTTGCAATATAGGTCACTTTGACAATGAAATTCAGGTTGAAAAATTAGAAAAATGGCCGGGGATTAAAAAAGAAACTGTAAAACCACAAGTTGATCAGTATTACTTCCCTGATGGACATTCAATAATATTGTTAGCAGAAGGTCGTCTTGTGAATCTCGGTTGCGCAACAGGTCACCCATCTTTTGTTATGAGCAATTCGTTTACAAATCAAACCCTTGCTCAACTTGACCTTTGGAAGAATGATTATGCTGTAGGAGTATATCGTCTGCCAAAATATCTTGACGAGGAAGTTGCCCGTCTGCATCTCGAACATATTGGTGTGAAATTAACAAAATTAACTCCTGAACAGGCTGCCTATCTTGGCGTTCCTCCTGAGGGTCCTTACAAACCCGACCATTACAGATATTAAAAAAAGGGCGTTAGCCCTTTTTTTAATTCTATTTCTTGCAAACAACTAATGAGAGCCTGTCGCCGTGGCGACCCATAAAGATAGTGTTTAGGTCAGAATGTTCGAGTTCAAGGTGATACATTGAGCTTGCCGAAATGCTTGCGAAATAATAAAAATTAGGAGTTTACTGATGTAAATGACTTATTTTTATTATGAGCATAACAGGACAAACAACCGGTGGTTGTTTGAGCCAGCTGGTGCGATGCTCGGACATTCTGGACAAACACTAATTAAAAATGTGTACAGAATTTGTTCCATCAAACAATGATCGGTACATCTTAAGAGGCGCAGTAGCCGGACCTTTTACAGGCATTCCGTCAAAAAGTGAAAATTTCGATTCACTACAGGGGTCTTTTGCATAAATTCCGGTACTGTCAATCTCTACTGGACATAGATTTTCCGGCTGGTAAGAAGAAACTCTTTCCAATGCAATAAATTCATCCCAGGTAGCGCGGTAAACAATTATCCCTTTTACTCCACCTGTAACCCTAACAGCAGTTCCGACCGAATTTAATGCTGCAAATTCCGGATCGCTTAAATAAATATAAAAATTAACGTAAACATTCGGAATTTGCCCATTGTTGTTGTCTTTTTTACAAGTAGTAAGCAAAATAATAAAAAATAAAAAGAAAAATAATATATTTGATTTTTTTATCATTATCGTAAATTATACTTTACAAAAGTAGCAATATTTATTATTTTGAAAACAATGAATATACGCAGAATTACAATTTTTATTTTATTACTTTCATTTTCACTCACAGCTTTTCCTCAATCATGGAAATACTCTATTGACAAACAGGGTTCAGAACGAAAACAGAAAACCCCTTTAATTATTCGTCTTCGCATCAAAATAAAAAACTTGTTCCATGAAGACAAGCAAAAAAAAGCGGATGAGAAAAAAAGAAAAAGAGAAGAACGGGAAAAGATAATGTACCAGAAGAGACTGGAGCGGTATAATGAAAAGCAAGGAAAAGACAAAGAAATAATATCGGGAGAAAGAGTATCAAAAAGAATGAAAAGAATCAAAAAACAGTCTGGAAGGGTTAATCATAATCAAACCCGCTTGCCTTTTTATAAAAGAATCTTTTTGAAAAATAAGCAAAAACCAACAAAATTTAAAAAATGAATCAACTCTGAGATAGTATATATCTGTTTTTGATTTTTATAAATGAACACGTTTTATATATAAAACAAAGTTAAATTTGTTAAATATTCAGGATAAAAAATTATGAAACACGAATTGTTAATAAGTATTTTTATTAAAAAAAATATATTTTTATAGGGGTAAGCAGGTATTTTTCTCTCTATTTTAACAAAAGATTGATTATTGAAAAAACACAACAATGCTTAATTGCCTAATTAATAGATTTTTGAGATTTTGTCGCCTATAATATAATCAATATCTTATATTTTCAAAAAATTTATGTAACATAAGTAAAATATCATTTTTTTTTTGCAGATTTTTAATTGAGTTATATATTTACAAACTTAAAAAAGTGTAATTTCAGATTTTATACATTAAATAATTATAAATATCATGTTAAGAAAGTTATTTTATGTACTATCAACTTTGCTAATAGCAAATGGTTTGTTCGCCCAATCAGGGACATTAAAAGGAAAAGTTATTGACGAAGGTACCAGTGAACCTATACCTTTTGCAAACGTTACTGTTGAAGATAACGGGAAAGTCCTTACAGGTGGTACAACAGACTTTGATGGGAACTTTACTATTAAGCCTGTAACTCCTGGTAAGTATACAGTGAAAGCTTCTTACGTAGGCTATCAGGCCTCACAGGTAAACGGAGTTATTGTAAAAGGGGGGGTAATTAATTACCAGGATTTTAAACTGAAATCCTCTTCCAAACAATTAGGCGAAGTTTCTGTTACAGACTATAAAGTTCCTCTTATTGATAAAGACCAGACTCAATCAGGGGGTGCGGTTACTGCTGAGGACATTAAAAAAATGCCGGGTCGTTCTGCTACGTCTATCGCTCAAACTGTTGGTGGTGTTTATTCTGCTACTGGTAGCGAGTCTGATGTTAGTATCAGGGGCGCTCGTTCGGAAGGTACTGTTTATTACGTGGACGGTGTTAAAGTTATCGGTGAAAGCGCCGTACCCAAATCAGCTCTAGAGCAGGTAACCGTTATTACTGGAGGTCTGCCTGCACAGTATGGTGATGCTACCGGTGGTATTATTAATATCACAACAAAAGGCCCCTCTTCTAAAATGAACGGCGCTGCTGAAATACAGACTACCCAGTTTTTAGATGCTTTTGGAAGTACCATTTTTGGATTGAATTTAATGGGTCCCCTTTATTCGAAAAAAGATCCTGAAACTGGCGCAAAAAAAGCTTTAATGGGATTTCTTATTTCTTCTGAATTTACAATGCATAATGATGCTGCTCCTTCAATTTTAGGAAGATGGAAAGCTAATGACGAAATTTTAGACAGCATAAGAACCAAACCATTCAGAAAAGCCGGCGCAAGTTTATCCAGTACTGAATTTCTTACCGGTGCCCTCATGAATGCTGAATTTTTACATAAAGATGATTTTGAAAACATTAAAACCTCCTTAAATTCAAGTTCCTATAATATTAAAATTAATGCGAAAGCAGATTACCAACCTACAAGAAATTTTAACATAACTGTAGGTGGATCTTACAGGTTTGCAAAAACAAATGCTTTTATTTATAATTATCAATTGTTCAATTCAAATAATAACCCGGAAGTTCGTACAAAGGACTGGAGAATATGGGGACGTATTACTCAAAAATTTGCAAACCAATCTGCTGAAGAAGAAAAACAATCTGCTTCCCTTATTAAAAATGCCTATTATTCTATTCAGGCAGACTATTCAAAATATAACAGCACAACACAAGACCCTGAATTCAAAGACGACCTTTTTAAATATGGGTATATCGGAAAATTTAATGTTTTTAAAGAAAGATCTTATACCTACGGTTTAGATACAAATATAAATTTATCAGGGTGGTTACAAGACGGCGCACGTGATACTTTGGTTGCCTTTACTCCATCTGAAATAAATGCAGATGCTGCTGCTTTCACAAGCCAGTATTACAGCATGTTTCCAGAAACTTATTATCATTTGAATCTTGACAGAATTCAAATGGGAAATGGTTTAATTAACGGCGAAACACCTTCTTCTATTTATAGTATATGGTCGAGTCCGGGTACAAAATATGATCAATATTCTTATGTTGATAACAACCAGTTCCGTGTTACAGCATCCGGTTCTGCAGATATTAAAGATCATGAGGTATCTCTTGGTTTTGAATTTGAACAGAAAAAGAATAGTTCTTATGCTGTTAATCCTGTAGGTTTATGGACTTTAGCCCGCAGGCTCATGAATAACCACCTTATACAGTTAGATGTTTTTAATCCGATACTTATTACTGATGCGGATGGTGTTTTTCAGGATACAATTAATTATAACTGGTTGTATAATGCGACAGACCAATCTTTGTTTAGTTTAAATTTCAGAAAGAACCATGGCTATAATATTACCGGTAATTCTTTTACTGACAAAATTGATATAGATTCTTATGACCCAAGCGAATTTTCAATTGATTATTTTAGTGCTGAAGAACTTTTAAATTCAGGAAATGCTTATGTTTCTTACTATGGATATGATCATCATGGCAATAAACTTAAAAGCAAACCCAGCCTTAATGACTTTTTTACGGATGCTTATACCGATGAAGCCGGAGTTTTAAGGTATAAACGTGAAATTGCGCCTTATGAACCTACTTATGTTGCAGGATATATTCAGGATAAGTTTGCTTTTAATGATCTTATTTTCAACGTGGGTGTGAGGGTTGACCGTTTTGATGGAAATCAGATGGTTTTAAAAGATAAATATTCATTATTTGAAACATATAGAGTTGGTAATAGTAACGATAGGGCTAATCTTCTCGGATCCGTTACACATCCCTCTAATATTGGGAATGATTATGTGATATATGTAGACAATATTCAAAATCCTACTTCAATACTTGGATATAGAAACGAAAATACCTGGTATGCCAAAGACGGAACGGAAATTAATGATCCAACGGCTTTGTTTACTGCTACGGGGATTGCTCCATACTTAATTAATGCAAATGCAAATGCAAAACTTGATGCATCCGCATTTAAAGATTATGAACCCGATGTTACTTTGATGCCACGTATATCTTTTTCTTTCCCGATTTCTGACGAGGCTTTGTTTTTTGCTCACTACGACATCCTCTCTAAAAGACCCTCTTATGCTGCAAGATTGAACCCTGTTGAATATTTGTATCTTACTACATTAAATAATAATCCGATTAATAACCCCGACCAGAAGCCTGAAAAAACAATTGACTATGAATTAGGTTTTCAGCAAAAATTAGGAAACACCTCTTCTTTAAAAATGTCTGCTTTCTATAGGGAAATGAGAGATATGCAGCAGGTTATTAATGTTTATGGCGCTTATCCTGTAAACTATATGACCTATGGTAACCTCGATTTCGGTACCGTTAAAGGTGTTACATTTACTTATGACTTGCGTCGTACTAGTAATGTAACTGTTCGCGCAAACTATACCTTGCAGTTCGCTAATGGTACTGGTTCCGATTTACAAACAAGCTTAAGTTTGATTAAAGCGAATCTTCCCAACCTTAGAGCTTCTTTACCTTTAAATTATGATCAAAGACATGCTGTAAATGTAACTGTAGATTATCGTTTCGATGGAAAAGCCAATGGATTACCTTATGATGGTCCGCAATGGGGAAGAAAAGTATTTGAAAATGCAGGTGCTAACCTTGTAATTTCAAGTGGTTCCGGTACTCCTTACAGTAAAAGATTAATGCCGGGTACTCCGAGTTCTAACGGTGGAGACAATGGTGGTTCGCTTATAGGCTCAATTAATGGTTCCAGACTTCCCTGGTCAACAGTTATGAATTTAAGAATTGACAAAGATATTAATATTACTTTCGGTGAAGGAGAAAAGAAACGTCCTACTAATTTGAATGTTTACATTGAGGTTAGTAATTTACTCAACTCCATGAACCTGCTTGATGTTTATTCATCAACCGGAAATGCCGACGATGACGGATATCTTACTTCTCCACAGAATCAATCTTATATTGAATCAAGAAACGATCCTTCTGCCTATAGTAATTATTATGAAATGGCAGTTAATCATCCGGGAAGATATATCGCTCCCAGAAGAATTTGGTTAGGTGTACAATTTAGCTTTTAATATTCAGAATTTAATATTTCAAAACAATGAATACAATAAAGAAATTATTTATCCTCAGCATTATAGGGATTTTTGTCTGCAACCAGGTTTTTGCAGATAAATTCAGGGGTAATAAAGATAAGAACGGTGAACCGCCAAAGTCTGATCAGGGTGTAGCAGCTAACTGCGCTCCGGGAGCTGGTTCCACATATCTTGAATTGAACAATGTAAGAGCATTGATTCATACAGGCGGTGATATGTGGTGGGATCTTCAGGGTAAGGCCAAGTATGAAATTCCTAAAGGATCCGGGAAAACGGCTCTGTTTGCCGGAGCTATCTGGATTGGTGGTCAGGATGTCAACGGTCAGTTGAAATTAGCGGCTGTTGACTTCAGAGCGCGTGGTGTGGACTATTGGCCCGGACCTCTTATTACCGGCGGTGATAATCAAGCCACAGTATCTCCCGAAATTTGTATTGAGTATGACAAGCATTTTGTTGTTGACAAAAATGATGTTGTTAAATTTAGATCATGGTTTAAAGCAGATGCTGCTACCAGACTAGCTGATTACCCCGGTTATACTATTCCTAATATTATTCAGAATTGGCCCGCTCACGGTCCAGCTGGTGGATACGATGCATACCTTGCTCCGTTTTTTGACTTTAATAATGATGGTACTTATAACTGTAATGATGGAGACTATCCATATTTTGATATTGATAATACATTGCCCTGCGGAACAACTAGAGAATTAAGAACGCCTCGTCTTTACGGAGACCAATCTCTTTGGTGGGTTTATAATGACAGAGGAAATGTCCACACCGAAACAAACGGTGAAGCTATTGGTTTTGAAATTCGTGCGCAGGCTTTTGCTTTTGCTACAAATGATGAATTAAATAATATGACTTTCTACAACTATGCCCTTATCAACCGTTCTACTTATACTTTGATGGAAACCTATTTTGGTATTTGGACGGATGCTGACCTTGGTTATGCTTATGATGACTTTGTTGGCTGCGATGTGAATAGAGGTCTTGGTTATATTTATAATGGTTCTGGTGTTGACGGAACCGGTCAGCCCGAAGCCTACGGTGGTCCGAATCCTCCTCCTCCCGCAATTGGTATTGACTTTTTTGAAGGTCCCTATCAGGATTCTGACGGAATTGATAATCCTTCAAACTGGAATAAAAATGGGATTTTATCATGTGATAGTGGCTTTCGTTTTAATGTAGATTCCAATGAATATTTATATGTGGGATCAGGTAATATTCTTAATGGAAACATAAATGGATTGAATTTTGGTGATGGAGTTGTGGATAATGAGCGTTGGGGTATGAGAAGATTTATTTATTATAAAAATGGTTCCTGTAATGATATGTGCGACCCAGAAACTGCTGCCCAGCATTATCAGTATCTCAGAGGCTATTGGAAAGATGGTACACGTCTTATTTTTGGTGGAACGGGACATGCAACAAGTGGTATGGTTACTGATTTTTTATTCCCAGGAAAAACCGACCCGTGTAATTGGGGTACTTCCGGAAATCCACCATCTCCTGCTCCAACAGATCCAACACTCGGTTGGTCTGAAAAAGGGGAAGGTAATGCACCCGATGATAAACGTTTGATTCAATCTGCCGGTCCATTTATTCTGGAACCGGGAGCTGTTAATGATATTACAACAGGCGCAGTATGGGCGCGCGCTACTTCCGGAGACGAATGGGAGTCTGTTAAAATCCTTCAGATTGCTGATGATAAAGCGCAAAGATTATTCGAAAACTGCTTTAAAGTACTTGACGGTCCAGATGCTCCTGAAATGCATACAGTAGCTATGGATAAGAAAATTATTTTCCATTTATGGAACAAACCTGCTTCCAATAATTATATGGAATTGTATTCTCAAAAAGATCCTCAGATTGTTTGTCCGCTTTTACTGCCTGATTGTGATAAATATTACAAGTTTCAGGGATATCAGGTATTTCAGTTAGCAGACCAATATGCTTCTGTTGCCGAACTTCATAATGCAAGTAAAGCACGTTTGGTTTTCCAGTGTGACATTAAAGACGGTGTATCGAAACTTGTTAATTTCACATGGTCTGATGATATGCGCGCTAATGTTCCCATTCTTGAAGTAAGCGGTACTGATGAAGGTGTTAAGCATTCTTTCCAGCTAACTGAAGACGTTTTTGCTACTGGAAATAAAAGACTCATAAATAATAAAAAGTATTATTATGTAGCCGTTGCTTATGCTTATAATAATTACCAACCCTATGATCAGAATGACCCTTCGACTGTTATGGGACAAAAACAACCCTATAAAGCTGGTCGTAAGGGAGCTGACGGAGCTATTAAAGTTTATGAAGTTATTCCTCATATTAATTCTCCCGAAAATGGTGGTACAGAATATACAACTAACTATGGAGAAGGTTTGGAAGTAACTCAGCATGAAGGCTATGGAAACGGACAAAATAATCTTGAACTTACGGAAGCTACAATCAATGCAATTATGACTGATTCAACATGGAAAACCAATAATCTCACATATAAGGCAGATCAGGGACCTATTAAAGTGAAAATAATAGATCCATTGAATGTTCCTGATGATACCTATATTATTAAAATGGATTCAATATCCAATGAATATTATTATGCTGATTCATTAGTTTCAGGTGCCGTGAATTTTTTGTATGGATTAATTAAACAGGCTAAATGGTATATTCAAAATTCCAAAGGGGAAAAGATTTGGTCTGACCAGTGGATTACGGTTAATGATGAGAAAATATTTTTTAACTGGGGCATTTCTGTTCAAATGGAACAGGTTGGTCACCCTCTTGCAAAAACAATCGCAGGAAATTATTACAATTTTGTGAATGGCTCTTATTCTCTTGGTCCGGTGTTGGATAACGGAGTTTTAGAATCTTCATTGACAACATCAGATAATTCAAAAGTCTGGATGTATTTCTTACCGGATCAGGATGGACAAAGCGTATTTACAAATGCAGACGGTGTAAATCCAATGAACTGGATACGTTCAGGTTCATCTGTGGACGGAACGAATCCAAAAAATAATGATGAGCATTATATTGTTGGTCAAGTTCCAAATGATAGTAAAGTTTTTTGGGATCCATCACAGAACTATGAAAAAATTCTCGAAGGAACTTGGGCTCCGTATAGATTAGCTTCAAAATATAAAGACGGTCTTCAGAATATGAATTCAACTCCATTTATGAACGATGGCACTCTTATGACAGGACTGAACAGTGTTGATATTGTTATCACGCCCGATAAATCAAAATGGACTCGTTGTCCTGTCATTGAAATGGGCGAGGACAATATTTTATCAATAGGAGGCGCATATAAATTTGAACTCAGAAAAAGCCCCTCTGTTGACAGGGATGGTAAAACAGATACTGATGAAGCTACAGCAAATGGAACACAGCTAACAGGGATGGGCTATTTTCCCGGCTATGTGATAGATGTTGAAACAGGAGAACGTCTGAATATGATGTTTGGTGAAGAATCATGGCTTAATGGAGAAAGAGGGCATGATATGTTGTTTAATCCAACCTCTAATCTTTTCACTAACCTTGGGAATGTCCTTTTCGGAGGGAAGCATTATATCTATATTCTTGGCAGGGTTCAATTTTTTAAAGATAACTCAGTTGGGGCAACAAATGTTAATACTATTGGTAATTATGATGAGGGGCTGAAAGCATATACAATCCTATCTTCAACGAATACTATTGTAAAAAGACGTTTTTGGGGTTGCCCGATGTGGTGTTCTATTCCTTTTTTGGCTGAGGGATATGATTTTAAAGATGGAAATATTCCATTAACTGAAATAAATATCAAATTAAGAGTTGCAAAACCTTATAGAAAAGGTACTGGTGGCTATTTTGTAAATAATCCGCAGAATAACAATTTCCCTTATTATTCTTTTAAGACATCAGGTGCTGTAACAAAAACCGGTTTATCAGATGTTGCGAAAAATGCGCTTGACCTAATCTGCGCAGTACCGAATCCTTATTATGCTTACAATTCTTATGAGCAGACACAGACCGAAAATCTTATAAAAATTGTAAACCTTCCCAAAAAATGTACAGTTTCAATTTACACGTTAAATGGAACACTTGTTAGAAAATTTATTAAAGACAATGAGTCTACCATTATTGAGTGGGATTTGAAAAATACTTTTGGCATTTCAATCTCAAGCGGTTTATATGTAATACATGTTAATGCTCCAGGTATTGGAGAAAAAATTGTGAAATGGTTTGGTACTTTAAGACCTATTGACTTGAATGCATTTTAATTTTGAATTTAATCCGTATTTATAATATGAAAAAGATAACATTCATACAGCTGATAGTAATAAGTTTAATATTATTCAGCCCGTTTGTTTCCCTTGGAGGCAATGAACAGCGTGCCGGTTCTGCAGGCGCATCAGAGTTGCTTATTAACCCCTGGGCGCGAAGTAGTGGTTTCGCAGATGCAAATATGTCCTGCATACATGGTCTTGAAGCTTTGTATTCAAATGTCGCCGGTATTGCGTTTACTCAAAAAACCGAGTTGATTTTTGCGCGTACCTCTTGGCTCACAGGTTCCGGTATTAATTTTAACTCTTTCGGGTTAACGCAGAAAGTTGGCGAAGCCGGAGTTATCGGTATAAGTGGTATGACCCTAGATGCCGGTGAAATTGAAATTCGTACTGTTGATTCTCCTGAAGGCGGAATAGGTACTTTTAATCCAAAATTTACAAATATTTCGCTTGCTTATGCAAAAGAGTTCTCGAACAGTATTTATGGAGGTTTGGCTGTAAAAGTAGTAAGTGGCGGTATTTCCGACTTAAATACAAGCAGCGTATCTATTGATGCAGGTATTCAGTATGTAACAGGTGTTGGTAAAGATAAAGCAGGAAACCGCAGACAGGATAATCTCAGGTTTGGTATTTCAATGAAAAACGTGGGGCCTACTATGGTGTATAAAGGCGATGGTCTTTCTTTCCGCGGAACGGTTCCTTCTGGTGTAAGTATGACGTTAGAACAAAGATCTGCAGAATTTGAATTGCCTTCTTTGATTAAAATCGGATTTTCTCTTCATTTTAATTTAACTCCGGTTGTTGATACAATTGCCAAAAAAGTAAGATCTGATAATAAACTTGCTGTTGCAGGTACATTTACCTCCAATTCATTTACTAAAGATCAATATCATGTAGGTTTGGAATACAGTTGGCGAGATATTGTTTTTGTTAGGGGTGGCTATGTTTATGAAAAAGGTATTTTCAATGCTGATGACAGAACAACAGCACTTACTGGTCCTGCTGCCGGTGTTACTTTTAATATTCCTTTGAATAAGGAAAAGGGCACCATCTTCGCGATTGATTACTCTTACAGGGATACAAATCCTTTCTCCGGAATACATTCAATTGGAGTAAGGGTTACTTTGTAGAATTAATTTAATTTTTTATATTTGCAAAAAGGATTCCTCGCAAAAGGGATTCTTTTTGTTTTATTACCTTTTTATTAAAATGATTAAATACTGAAAACATGGCTAATGTAACATATCTTACACAAGAGGGACTTAAAAAACTACAGGAAGAACTGGAACAATTGACCTCTATAGAAAGACCTGCTATTTCCAGGCAGATTGCAGAAGCCCGCGATAAAGGCGATTTATCTGAAAATGCTGAATATGATGCGGCAAAAGAAGCCCAGGGGTTGCTTGAACTGAAAATCTCAAAACTTCAGACATTACTACAAACCTCACGCTTACTTGATGAAACAAAGATTAATACAGATTCTGTTCAGATTCTTAATAAAGTGAAAATTAAAAATCTGAAAACAAATACCATAATGTCTTATATGCTGGTTCCAGAGAGGGAGGCTGATTTCAAATCCGGGAAAATTTCCGTGAACACACCTATTGCTAAAAGCCTTATCGGTAAAAAAGTCGGTGATGTTGTGCATGTTCAAATACCATCCGGGGTTGTTGATTTTGAATTGCTCGAAATATCAATGTAATTGAAGATTTTGAAAACACCCTGCAACCTGGGTTTCGACAAGCTCAACCTGCGGTTAACCTGCAACCCTGTCTGCCGACAGGCAGGCTGCAACTTGAAACCTGTAACCCAAATATTAACTAATCAGTAAAAGCAAAACTCATGGCAACAATTTTTAGTAAAATAATAAAAGGCGAAATTCCCTGTTACAAAATTGCCGAAGACGATCGTTATTTTGCATTTTTAGATATTAATCCTCTTGCAAAAGGACATATCTTGGTTATTCCTAAAATTGAAAATGATTATATTTTTGATCTTGATGATGACTTACTGGCAGGCTTAATCGTTTTTTCAAAAAAAATTGCTAAAGCACTTGATAAAACTATGGGCGCAAAAAGAGTGGGCGTTGCTGTAATAGGGATTGAGGTTCCTCATACACACATCCATCTTGTGCCTCTGAATGAAATAAGCGATTTGAATTTTGCAAACCCTAAATTAAAGTTTTCTCAAGAGGAATTTCATGCTACAGCCGAATTAATAAAGAGAGCATTATAACAGGTTTTTATTTACTCAGCATTTATATCCAATTACCAGTACGTCATCAACCTGATCATTACTCCCTTTCCATTTGTCAAACTGCATTTCAAGAAGTGCTTTCTGCATTTCTATGGGTCGGGTAGAGATTTCAGAAATGATTTCTTTTAAACGTTGTATTTTTAGTTTCTTGTTTTTTTCTCCTCCAAACTGATCGGCAAATCCGTCGCTCATGAGATATATTGTATCTCCTTTATGCAGTTGCATCATTTGCCTTGAAAAAGGTTTCATTTGTTCGTAAATGCCTATGGGTTGTTTGTTTGCCTTTATGGTATGTAGTAGCATCGCCCCATGGGGCGATGTTACCATACCATGGGACGATGTTACATAAATGGGATTATTCGCCCCGGCAAATTCCATTTCCAGCGTATCATTATTCACAACACAAACAGCCATATCCATCCCATCCTTTGTATCCATAGATTCCGCCGTACTTTTCAAAGCATTGATAACATTTTCTCTAAGGATATTTAAAATTTCATCGGGTTGTAGTATTTTTTTCTCATTAATAATTTCATTAAGAAATGTAATGCCAATGATGCTCATAAATGCCCCCGGTACGCCATGTCCTGTGCAATCTGCCGCTATAATTACATATTTATTTTCTATCTGATTTACCCAATAAAAATCTCCCGAAACAATGTCTCGTGGCTTAAACAGGCAGAATCCATTTTGCAAAACTTGCTTGAACCTTTCATTTCCTGCCAGTAGCGCTGTTTGAATTCTTTTTGCATACAGTATACTATCTGTTATATCTTTTTTCTGTCTGAAAATTTCATCTCTTTGACGGATCGCTATCGTGTGCTGATCCTGTAGCGCGCTTCTGCTCTTTTCAATTTCATTTTTCTGGGCTTCGATTTCTTCTTTTTGTGTTAAAATTTCTTCTTTCTGCTGTGTGATTTCAGCATTTTTAAAAGTAAGATCAATGTTTGCTCTTTTTTTAATTCGGTATCGTGTGAATGAAAAATAAAGAAGAAGAATAAACAGAGCAATTCCTGTTATCAGAGATATTATTAGTATTTTTTGTTTTTGTAATTCTGTTTCTTTTATAAGAATTTCTTTGTCTTTTCTTTCACTTGCAAATTCAGTAAGAAGGCGTTCCTGATAATTTTCGTTTTCAGAATTTAATAGTGAGTCGTGCAGTACAACGTATTTATTTTTAAATTTCAAAGCTTTTTCAAAATCTTTTGTTTGTTCATATAACAATGAAAGGTCTTTAAATGTTTTTTCAATAAAATAGAAATCACCAACTTTTTCTGCAAGCGTTAAGGCTTTCTCAAATTCCTGTAATGCTTCATTATATTTTTTATTTTTCAGAAAAGCATTCCCAAAATCATTGTATGTGAGAGCCAGCGATTCATCTGCATTAATAAGTATTAATTGATCAATTGCAGTTTTTATATAAGATTCTGCTTTGTTAAAATCGTCTAATCCTACGTAACAATTTCCAATATTTGCAAGACATTGTGCCGCATTCAGCTTTAATTCCTGTTCTTCAAAAATTCGAAATGCTTTATTTAGATAATCTAATGCCTGAGTAAACTTTTTTTCATTCTTTAAAATAGCACCGATATTCATTAAATTAATAGCGATACCCTCTTTAAATTCAATCTGCTCAAAATACTCATTCGATTTTTTGTAATAAGTTAAAGCTTCTTTATATTTTTTTGAGTAAAAGTAAAGATTTCCAATCGTTCCATTAGCAATAGCGATGCCCATAAAATTTTTCCTTTTTTCAAAAATGTTCAACGCTTTTTTAAAGTTCGCCAAGGCATTTTCATAATCTTTTACTGCCATAAAAGAGTTCCCTATATTTCCCAGAGCCCGTGCCATCAGAAGAGAATCTTTAATATTCATTGAAATTTTCAATGCTTTTTCATTCCACAACCGCGCATGGTAATATTCTCCTTTTTCATAATAAATAATTCCGGTGGAAATATAAATATCAGCTTTTTTTCCCAGCAAATTGTTTTTTTCTGCAAGACTTTCAGCTTGCTTTGCATATCGTATTGCTATAGCTTGATTCGTATACGTAAAGTGGTTGATTAATTCTTCAAGGGCACTCATTTTAATGGAATCCACAGGAGATGATACAAGCTTTTGAAGGCTGTCTGTATTTACCAGTTGCCCGAAACAAGCTACTGTAAAAAGAAAATAAATAAATATTATATTAATGGGAATAAATTTTTTCATTTAGCATATTTTTAATATATTATTCTGTAATCCTTGTTGTAGTGTTATTCAAATCCATTTAAACGCAATTTCTACATTTCTACATTTCGGTAAGCTCACTTCAGCAAGCTCTGTGCATCGCAAGCTTAATGTCCAATTCTTAATTCTTAATTCCTAATTCCTAATTCCTAATCCCTAATTCCTAATTCCTAATTCCTAATTCCTAATTCCTAATTCCAAATCCCATACTATATTATCCGAATAAAAAAATTACCATTGGAATATAAAACAAGGCAAACAATGTGCTTAACAGTACTGTAACGGCAGCCTTATCCGGCTGTACTCCGAGTTCAGAGGCAAAAACGACCGTGCTGGCAGCCAACGGAACACATGAGTAGACTAACAAAATATGGTAGGCTTCATTTGTGAAAAAGTGAAAGATTGTTTTATCAAAATATACAAAAGGAAGCAGAATAAGAGGCCAGAAAATAAATCGCGCAATAAAAGAAAGTGTTAAAAATTTGAAATCGAATTTTTGAAATGTAGCTCGTGAAAGGCTCATCCCTATTATCATCATCCCCAGTAAGGAATAAGCGCCTTTAAAATAACCGAGCATATCAAAAATATCTGCGCTGATGGGAATTTTCAAGAAATTAAATGTGAGTCCTGCTATAAAAGTATAGATTGCCGGAAGTTTTAAAACCTTCATCAGGCTTTGCTTTGCAGAGAAATTTCCTCTTGCAGTGATATAAAATCCTAAGGTATTTTCATACAGGATAAAACCGAAAATTGCCAGTGCTGCAAGTGTGAATGAATTTTCTCCAAACAGCATCAAAAGCACGGGTAGTCCGAAATATCCTGTATTTGCAGTGCCGGCAGTATATGCAAGTATATTTTTTGTATTGTCTTTCCAAAAATATTTACCGATTTGAAAAAAAAGAAGCGCAGAAATGCAGGATAATGCAAAAAATACAATAGGAAGCAGAAGATTTGACAAATTCAGATCTGCTTTGCATGTGCCATAGAATACAACTCCCGGACTGATAATGTAAACAAGCAATTTCGCAACAGACTCCCTGTTGACTTTTAGTTTCTGAGAAACTATCATGCCAAGCAGTATCAGCAGGTAGAGCGGAATAAGTTTTATTATCAGAATGCCGATGATTTCCATTTTTACAAACAAATTTTAGCCATTTCACTTTTCGCTTTCTGATGCCCCATTTCAGCAGCTTTTTGCAGGTCGCTGCATGCACTTTTATTTTTTTTCATGTTGTAATAAATAGCTCCTCTGTAATAATACGCATCCGCGCTTTCTTTAATTTTTATTACGTTACTCATGTCATCTACTGCCTGCAGAAATCTTTTTTTGTCGTAATGAAGCAGCCCTCTATACATATAGGCTTCAGCATAATCAGGTTTTATTAGTATTGATTTATTCAAATCCTGAATAGCCTGTTGGTCTTTTTTTATGCTCAAATATGCCTGTGCACGATTATAGTATGCTTCAAATTGTATTTCATTTTTTTTATCATACTGAATCGCTTTGCTTAACTGCTTTGTTGCTTCTATAAATTTGTTGACCTTAAAAAGTGCAATTCCGTAATTTAAAAAAACATGTTTATTTTTTGATTTGAATTTAGTGTATAATGAGGTGTAATGCTTAATCGCATCATTGTATTTTTTATCTTCAAAATATGCATTTGCAAGATAGCCGGTAATTTCTTCCTCTTTATCTTTAAGGTCGTTCAGAGCTTTAGTCAAATCAATGCAGGCTTTGACGTACAGTTTTTGTTCATAATAACATTGCCCTCGAAGATAAATTGCTTTACTGTTGTTCGGATTTTTTGAAATCAGAAAATTGATATCTTTTATTGCTGCATCGTAATTTTTGCTTTGAATATAAAGAGCTGCCCGTCTGGAATAAACATTTTGTTTTTCAGGTTTCAGTTCAATCACTTTTGAAAAATCTTTTATTGCAGCATCTGTATTTTTCATTTCAAGATACAGATCGCCGCGTTTTTCATAAGCATCAACATATTCGGGCTTCATGGTAATTATCTTATCGAAATCTGCAAGAGCTTCTTTTTCTTTTCCCGTTTTTAAAAGGGCTAAAGCCCTGTTGCTGTATGCCGAAAAGTAATCTTTTTTTATTTTTATTGCAGTTGTAAAATCTTCAATTGCCAGATCGTATTTATTTAGGCGGGTATAAGCAATTCCCCTGTCGTGGTAAGCCTCATAATACGTTTTATCTTTATCAATAACATAGGAAAAACTTTTAATCGCTTCCTCCGGCTGATTGCTTTTTAATTTATCAACCCCGCTATCGTAAATATCGTTAACAGATTGTGCAAAGTTGAATTGAAATAATAAACTTACAAATATAAAAATACAGGTTCTCATTCTTTTTTATTTACGAAAAAATACATTTAATTCGTGATTTTAAATGTTTTTGCTGATAATTATTGCAAAAGCTTATAGGTTTAGACTGATGTCTGAAATGTTTAATATATTATTTTAATTTTGTTTTTTACAAATTTAGGTTATTCTCCAAAAATAGTGGAAGACATCGAATTAAAAAAACAAACTTTTTAACAAGTTTATTGGGTTAGCCAGTTTTTAAAGACAATATAACCTGAGCATGCACAAACCTTCAAGGTCTCCCTTGGGATAGCAGACTGAGATCTTGAGGGTTTTGCCCAGCATGAAATCCACTAAAAATGTCTAATAACTAATTTTTTATTTCCAAATCTGACGAATGAAAATAATTTTAATCATATTTTTTCTTTTTACAATAGCAATTACTAAAGCCCAGAGCTACTTTCAGCAAGAGGTAAATTATGTTATCAATGTAACGCTTGACGATGGAAATCATTTTCTCCATGCCGATTTATCATTGGAGTACATAAATAATTCTCCGGATACATTAAAAGAAATTTATTTTCATTTATGGCCAAACGCCTACAAAAATAATGAAACAGCTTATGCAAAGCAGCAATCAGAATTAAGGCGTGATCGGTTTCATTTTGCTGAAAAAAATCAGCGGGGCTATATGGATAGTTTGGATTTTAAAGTAGATGGCAATTCTGTGAAATGGGAATTCGATGCGAAGCATATTGATATTTGTAAACTTTTGCTGCTTGAACCTTTGCTTCCGGGCAAGAAAATAAATATTTCCACTCCTTTTCGTGTGAAACTTCCGTCATCTTTTTCACGACTTGGTCATTGGGGACAACAATACCAGATTACGCAATGGTATCCGAAGCCGGCAGTATACGATAAAACCGGCTGGCACCCTATGTCTTACCTTGATATGGGCGAGTTTTATTCTGAATTTGGAAGTTTTGAAGTATATATTACTGTTCCAAAAAATTATGTTGTGGCTGCTACAGGCAATCTTCAAACCTTGAGCGAACAGCTTTTTCTTGATGATCTTTCTGAAAAAACAAAAGGAAGAAAATCTTTTTTTAAAAATGAAAATTTCGGATTCCCTTTATCAAGTAGAGAATTCAAAACAATTTGTTATAAAGAAAAAAATATTCACGATTTTGCATGGTTTGCCGATAAGCGTTACCATGTAGTAAAGGGCGAAGTAATTCTTCCGCATACCAAGCGAAAAGTTACTACCTGGGTTTATTTCAGCGATATTCAGGCAGAGCTTTGGCAAAATGCAATCCAATATGTGAATGATGCAGTGTATTATTATTCCTTGTGGCTCGGAGATTATCCTTATGACAATTGTACCGCGGTAGAAGGTGCGCTGGGAGCGGGCGGAGGAATGGAATATCCGACAATTACGAATATCGGCTGGGCAGGAGATTCACTTAGTCTCGAAACTGTTATTGCTCATGAAGTGGGTCATAACTGGTTTTACGGCATTCTTGCAAACAACGAACGTGCGCATCCCTGGCTCGATGAAGGGCTGAATTCTTTTTATGACAAAAGATATACGCTTGCAAAATATCCGGGAATAAATGCCTTTCAACTTAGTAATGACAGGTATTTACGCTGGCTGGGAATTGACAAATTTCCTTTTGGTTTTATGGATTATTTTGCATATCTTTTTGTTGCACGTTTGCATATTGATCAGCCTGTCGGAATTCATTCAGAAAAATTCATGGCACTCAATTACGGAGCTGTTCTGTACATGAAATCATCCTATCTTTTTATGTATTTAAAAAAGTACATGGGAGAAAAAGATTTCGACAAAGTAATGAAATTGTATTACGAAAAATGGAAATTTAAACACCCTCAACCAGATGATTTGAAGCAGGTTTTCAAAGAAAATTATTCAGAAGATCTTTCCTGGTTTTTTGAAGATTTAATTGAAACGACTAAAGAAATTGATTACAAAATTGTATCGCTGAAAAAAGGGATGGATCCTCTTAGTTTTACAGGCGATTGCTGGGATGTAACAATAAAAAATTGCGGAGAAATTGCTGCGCCTTTTCCCCTGTCTGTAATACAAAACGATTCTATAATTTCTACACGGTGGGAAAAAGGATTTAACGGAACAAAAACGATTAAAATTCACCGGATAGATTTTGACAAGCTTGAAATTGACGCTATGTGGGAGGTTCCTGAAATAAACAAGCGAAATAACATTATACGAAAAATGGGAATTTTAAAAAAAATTGAGCCATTAAAATTTCAGTTTTTGGGAAGTATCGAAAATCCAAAATATTCTCAACTAAATTTTATACCTGTCGTGGGTTGGAATAATTATAACAAAACAATGGCGGGTTTGTTGCTATATAACAGCGTTCTGCCTGCGAAAAATTTAGAATATCAATTGATGCCCATGTACAGTTATGTTAAGAACGATATAGCTGGTTGTGGGAAAATTAATTACACTGCATATTTTAATGAAAGTTTTATTCATAATATTGATTTTTCAGCTTCTGCATCTCAATATGCTTATGAACATCAAACAGGAGATAATTTTCAAAAATTCAAAACAGAAATTGATTTTACCCTGCAGCCAGAAAGTATGAAATCAACTATTGAAAAACATATTATTTTCAACTCAATTGCGACTTCGGATATTAATTACAAGCAAGGAACTTATAATTTTTTCAATCATATCATTGCAACATACAAAAACAACAGATTCATAAATCCTTTTTCTGTTTCTATCAATAATCAGCATGGATACTTTGATGGTTATCATTACATCAAAAGCTGGATTGAGACGGAATATAAATTTAATTATAATTCCTTAAAAAAAGGACTCACGATTCGACTTTTTGGAGGTGGATTCTTATATAACAAAACCAATAGAGCAATTTATAACTTCAGGCTTTCAGGTTCCGGAGGTATGGAGGATTATATGTTTGATGAAACGTTTTTGGGCAGAACAGAATTGATTCAAAGCAATCAAAAAGATTTTCTGGCACATCAGTTTGTACGAAATGATGGTGGATTTACGGTTTATTCTCCCTGGGGGCAAAGCAATTCATGGCTTGTTTCGTTGAATTTAACTACAACAATTCCTTCTCAGGCACCTTTAAGAATATTTGTCAATTTTGGTAGTTTCCCTAATGTTAATTACTTTAATTCTAAATTATATTTTGTAACAGAAACCGGTATTGAATTGAGATTGATTCCTGAAATTTGCTCTGCTTTTTTTCCTGTATGGATGACCTCTGACTTAAAAAAAACAACAGAATTGTACGCTCCTGAATATTTTCAGAAAGTAAGATTTACCTTGAACCTGAACAAACTGAATTTGTTTGAGCAAAGAAAAAATCTACCGAAGATGATGTATTAAAGATGTTATGCAAATGGTGGAAGTCGTAGGAGTTAAAAAGTCGGCAGTCGAAAGAGTCGGCAGTCAGCAGTCAAAGAGTTGGCAGTCGGCAGTCAAAGAGTCGGCAGTCTACAGTCGGCAGTCAAAGAGTCGGCAGTCGGCAGTCAAAAAAGTCGGCAGTCGGCAGTCAAAGAGTCGGCAGTCAGACAGAATGCAGAATGCAGACTGAGGACTGAGGACTGAGGACTGAGGACTGAGGACTGAGGACTGAGGACTGAGGACTGTAGACTGTAGACTGTAGACTGTAGACTAAAAAAGCAATTTGAATAACACAAAGCATTAATATTTTTCAGCTCATATTTTTTGTATAAATTTGAACGTTTATTTTTAAATATGCAGGAAAACAAGAAAAACATATATTTTGCCTCTGATGTTCATTTAGGGCTTCCCGATTTTAAAAAAAGCCTTGAACGCGAAAAATTATTTGTATCCTGGCTGGATGAAATTAAAAATGATGCTGCAGCAATTTATCTGCTTGGAGATATTTTTGATTTCTGGTTTGAGTATAGGAATGTTGTTCCACGTGGGTTTACAAGGGTTTTAGGAAAAATAGCTGAACTTACTGATATAGGAATTCCTGTTCATTTTTTCAGGGGAAATCATGATATGTGGGCCTTTGATTATTTACCACAGGAAACAGGCTGCATTCTTCACGATGGTATTTTAAAAATAGAATTTAACGGGAAAAAGTTTTACATAGCCCACGGTGATGGATTAGGTCCCGGAGATTATAAATATAAATTTCTGAGACTTATTTTCAAATCTTCTATTTCACATTGGCTTTTTGCGCGTATCCATCCTAATTTTGGCGTAGGATTTGCGAATTCATGGTCGCATAAAAGCAGAAAACTGCAGGGTGCGCCTTCTTTCCATGGAGAAGATAAAGAATGGCTTATACTGCATGCTAAAAATATTCTGAAAAAAGAACATTTCGACTATTTTATTTTCGGGCACAGGCATATTGTTCTTGAATTTCCACTGTCAGAAAAATCTACTTATTTTAATCTTGGCGATTGGATTAATAACTTTACCTATGGAGTTTTTGACGGAGAAAAAATGATGTTGAAGAAATTTCGGGGAAAATAGATAGGAGTTAGGCGTTGCAGCCTGCCTGTCGGCAGACAGGGTTGCAGGTTGGGAGTGTTGCAGGTTGCAGCCGTAGACTGAGCGGAGCGATGCACTGAGCCTGCCGGAGTGTCGAAGTCAAGGGTGTACATTTTTGAATTAATTATTTTAAGTAAAAAAAAAATTATGTATCTGAAAAATCTTGAGAAATATAACATTATTCTAGCTTCTAAATCACCACGCAGACAACAGCTTTTAAAAGGTCTTGATATTCCGTTTTCGGTTCAGGTTACTGAGGCTGATGAATCATATCCTGAAAATTTATTACCCGAAGAAATTCCAGTTTTTCTCGCACAACAAAAAGCGAAAGAATTAAAAAAGAATATTAAACCCAAAGATTTAATCATCACGGCAGATACAATCGTTTGGCTGCATAAAGAAGTACTTGGCAAGCCTGTTGATCACGATGATGCATTCAGGATTTTAACAAAACTTTCAGGAAATAAACATGAGGTAATAACCGGCGTTTGCATTACAACAAAGCAAACCCAAATAAGTTTTTTTGCTAAAACCGATGTGTATTTTAAGACGCTGGATGATTTTGAAATAAATTATTATATCGAAAAATACAAACCCTATGATAAAGCTGGGGCCTATGGTGTGCAGGAGTGGATTGGGTACATTGGTGTTGAGCGAGTAGATGGTTCTTTTTACAATGTAATGGGCTTGCCTATTATGAGACTATATGAGCACTTGAAAGAATTTTGATTGATTATATTGTAACAACGTCCCATGGGACGTTGCTACAATACCAAACTAAACAAACCTTAATGAAAACCTTACCACACTTTTTTGAAGAACATGTTGCTCTTTTCAGCAACAATCCGCTTATGTGGGAAAAAAAAACAGATGCGTATCAAGCATCTTCCTACAAAGAAATTCAGCAGAAAGTACATCAGTTTGCAGCCGGACTTTTGAGCTTAGGAATTAATAAAGGCGACAGAATAACCTTGATGGCAGAAGGCAGAAATGACTGGCTTATTTGTGAGCTGGGAATGCTTTATGCAGGTGCAGTCAATGTTCCTTTATCTATAAAATTAGTTGAACTTCCTGAAATTAAATTCAGAATAGAACATTCCATTTCCCGCTATATCATTGCATCTGCATCACAGCTTCCGAAGATCAGGGCACTGGCAAAAGAATTCCCCATGGTTGAGCACATTATTGTACTTGATGATGTTGGTATTCTTCAGGCAGGAGAAATTTATTATTCTGAAGTAATGCTGAAAGGACAAGCGTTTCTAAAAAGCAGGTATGCTGATTTTGAAAAAAGATGGAAATCTCTCGATGAAAACGATTACGCAAATATTTGCTATACATCGGGAACTACTGCTGATCCAAAAGGAATTATTTTATCCCATTTGAATTATGTTACAAATGTAGAACAGGCATGTGGATTGATGTACATTCCTGAAAATTTTGTCAATCTTATAATTCTGCCATGGGATCATGCTTTCGCTCATACAGCGGGTTTGTACTGTTTCATTAAAATGGGTGCCAGTATAGCCTCTGTACAGACAGGAAAAACGCCCATGGAAACACTGAAAAATATTCCTGTTAACATTAAAGAAATAAAGCCGGGATTTATGCTCAGCGTTCCTGCGCTTGCTAAAAATTTCAAAAAAAATATTGAAAGCGGAATCGCCGCAAAAGGTCTGAAAGTTGAAAAATTATTTCAAAAAGCATTGAAAGTTGCTTATGAATATAATGGTGATGGATGGACTAAAGGAAAGGGATTTCAGCTTTTTAATAAGATTATGTATAAGATTTACGATAAACTTATTTTTAGCAAAATCAGAGATAATTTTGGTGGCAAGCTCGAATTCTTTATTGGCGGCGGCGCTCTTCTTGACATTGAACTACAGAAGTTTTTTTATGCGATAGGCATGCCCATGTTTCAGGGTTATGGACTTACTGAAGCCGCTCCTATAATATCTTCAAATGCGCCACAAAAGCACAAGCTAGGCTCTTCAGGATTTCTCGTTGAAAATATGGAATTAAAAATTTGTGATGATAATGGAAAGGCTTTGTCCGTGGGCGAAAAGGGCGAAATTGTTGTAAAAGGCAACAATGTTATGATCGGATACTGGAGAAACGAAAAAGCCACAAAAGAAGCATTGAAAAATGGCTGGCTGCATACCGGCGATATGGGCTATCTTGACAAAGATGGTTTTCTTTATGTGTCGGGTCGTTTTAAAAGTCTTCTCATAGCAAATGATGGCGAGAAATACAGCCCCGAAGGAATAGAAGAAACATTGGTAGAGCATTCTCCTTTCATTGACCAGTGTGTGCTTTACAACAATCAGAATCCTTTTACAGTCGGGTTGATCGTACCATCAAAAGAAGCGCTGAAAAAGGCATTGACAAGCCGTGGTATTGCATTCGATTCGGAAGAGGGGAGGAGAGAAGCCTTGTTGCTGCTTCAAAACGAAGTAAACAAATACAAAGAAAAGGGAATGTATGCCGGAACGTTCCCTCAGCGCTGGCTTCCTGCGAATATAGCAGTTCTTGACCAAGCTTTTTCTGAGCAAAATAAAATGATGAATTCCACTTTAAAAATTGTGAGAAATAAAGTTGTGGAAAATTATAAAGAAACCATTGATTTTTTATATAAACCGGAGGCAAGGGATATTTGCAATAATGTTAATATGAAGTTTATGATGAAGTTGTTTAATCTGTGAGTGTGTTCTTGAATACAACCTTTAGTTTGCGCTCGACTTAGTCCTACCGTGTACCCATATCTTTTATTAGCAAATAGCCTTCTAAAATGTAACTAAATCGTTCAAGGCCTCTCCTCAATACAATCAGACCAGGTGGTCCTTGTGAAGAGTAGGCCTTCCATCC
>Ga0209417_1001252_pt1 | contig 48027 bp, 52 predicted proteins | sample RifGroF2_FD_184002 | JGI IMG/M metagenome (GOLD analysis project Ga0209417, IMG submission 184002) | Groundwater microbial communities from Rifle, Colorado, USA - Groundwater F2 (SPAdes) (version 2) | ecosystem: Environmental > Aquatic > Deep subsurface > Groundwater | place: Rifle, Colorado...
ATAATCCATGTGTTCAAAGAATTACCCAATTTTGAAGATTAGAAGGAATCCGGAGAATTGATGAGCGTCAGTCCATCGCAGGACCACCGGACTGGAACCGCCCGGAGCGGTCAGAGCTTTTCCGGATTTCCTGTTCTGATTTTTGCAGAACAGTAGTGATTTAAGTTATAGCGCCTGTCCAATGGAAATGAACCGAGTGCCCGCTCCATTCACAAGAAGGTTAATTGCAATTTTGTAGTCTTTAGGCGTAGATACTCCTTGAAGGGGATTTATAATCTGCGAATAACATATTTGTTATTTTAGCATAATTTAATTACAAAACCGTCCTTGCGCTGGCGTACATGAACATTTATGAAACAAGGCAAAATATTTTTATCTCCTTTACTGACAATTCTTTATATGGTTAGTGTGAAAACATGGCACGTTTTTAGCTAGTAGTCACACCATCAAAAACAGAATAAAATAAAGGATTGTTAAAAATGAGACCGAGCATTTCACGGATTATGAAATTCAGTTTGGCGGCGGGGCTGCTGCCCATTGCCGGAAGCCTTCTGGCGGGTGATCTGCCTGTTGCTACGGGAGATATGGCTTCAAAGATGGCATCTTTTGAATTAAACATGGATATTTTATGGACTTTGATAGCGGCATTTTTGGTGTTTTTCATGCAGGCTGGTTTTGCGATGGTGGAAAGTGGTTTCACGAGGGCCAAAAACACATGCAATATAATGATGAAAAATCTGATGGATTTTTCGATTGCAAGTCTTGCGTGGTGGGCGATTGGATTCGGCCTTATGTTTGGAGGCGGCGGCAACGGCCTTATCGGGTTCAGTAATTTTTTCAGTTCGGACTATTCAAATATATCGAATCTGAACTGGACGTTTTTTATTTTTCAGTGCATGTTTGCCGGAACGGCCTCGACTATAGTATCGGGTGCAATGGCTGAAAGAACTAAATTTCTAACATATCTCATTTACAGCGCCATTATCTGTGGTATCATTTATCCTGTGGCCGGCCATTGGTTCTGGGGGTCATTTGCGGGAACGGGAGGCGGTTGGTTTACTGACAAAGGATTTGTCGACTTTGCGGGTTCAACGGTCGTACACAGTTGCGGGGGCTGGCTTGCGCTAGCCGGAGCGATAGTACTAGGGCCCAGGATAGGAAAATACTCGCCGGCAGGAAGAAGCAGGCCTATTCCGGGGCATAATATTTCGCTTGGCGCGCTCGGGGTTTTCATTCTGTGGTTCGGCTGGTTTGGGTTCAATCCCGGTAGTACGATGAAGGTATCCAGCGAAATAGGTTATATTGCGCTGACGACCAATCTCGCTGCAGTAAGCGGGGCGATGACTTCGATGATAACCGCGTGGATACAGTTCAAGAAACCTGACGTATCCATGACTTTGAATGGTGTTCTCGCCGGGCTTGTAGCAGTTACCGCAGGGTGCGCGGCAGTAACTCCGATTGGAGCTGTGATAATAGGCGGAGCAGCCGGAGTCCTGGTTGTTTTCTCTGTTGAGTTTATAGACAAAGTCCTCAAGATAGACGATCCTGTCGGCGCGGTAAGCGTTCACGGCGTATGCGGGACATTCGGCACAATAGCGTTGAGTTTCTTTCTTAGGGATGGCTCCGTCTCAGCCCTGAGCCAGTTCTGGACACAGCTGGGGGGCGCCGCGCTCATGTTTATATGGGCATTTCCGATGGGGCTAGGGGTAACGCTGGCGCTTAAATATACGATAGGTATAAGGGTTTCCGAGAGCGAAGAGCTCAGGGGCCTCGACATAACCGAGCACGGCAACGAGGCTTACAACGGATTCCAAATATTTGTTACGCACTAAACATTTAACGAAAGGAACTTGAAATGAAACTAATAATAGCATATATACAGCCGCATCGGCTCAATAGCGTGAAGCAGGCGCTTTACGAAAGAAGGGTATTCAAGATGTCTGTTACAAACGCGCTGGGCTGCGGTCAGCAGAAGGGTTACACGGAAGCCTTTCGCGGCGTCGAATTCGAGGTTAATCTCCTCAAAAAAGTAAGGATGGAAATAGCCGTGAACGATGCCTTCGTAAAACCCGCGATAGAAGGGATTATCGCTGGCGCCCGCTCTGGAGAAATAGGCGACGGAAAAATCTTCGTGATGGACCTCGTCGACTGTATCCGGATCAGGACTGGTGAAGTCGGAGAAGAAGCCATAGGCTAGTGGGACAGGGTGTTCTATTTGCTCGCATTACCCGTCGAAAATACGGAATTATTCCGCGATTTCCGGTGAGTGGCGCGAGCAGAATATCATGACCGTCGTGCGGGTCGTCCTCTTTTTTTCTTAAGGACTTTTATCTGCTCCCTGCGTTCTGCGAGACCCCGGTTGACAACAATGGGTGTTCCGTCGAAACTCTTTCCGGTATAATACATTGCGGCGGCCATTGTCATGGGAAGCGGTATATAGTCCTGCACCTGCTGAGGGCTCCAGTTGTTGCGATTCAGAAAGTCGTCAACAACTTTCATTTCAGAAGTGGTGCAACCTGGGAAATTAGAAATGAAAAGCGGAATTAAATACTGCTCCTTTCCGGCCTTGCGACTTTCCTCTTCGAAAAACTCCATAAATTTATAGAAGTCTTCCGCGGGATTTTTTCTCATGAGTCTAAGGACTTCGGGGTGGAGGTGCTCCGGAGCGACCTTCATGTGTCCTGAAACATGTTCTCTGACAATCTGTTTCATGAGGTTTTTTTGCCTGCACGCGAGGTCCAGCCGTATTCCCGAGTTTATGAAAATTTTTCTTACTCCCGGCACCTTAAGAGCTTCGCGCAGAAGTTCAGAAAGCGGGGCCTCCGCCGCATTAAAATTGGGGCATATTGAAGGAAAAAGACATGAGGTCTTTTTGCATGTCCGACATTTTGCTGGGTCGCGCGGTCCGGACGCGTATATATTACCTGCGGCGCCTCCGATATCGCTTATTATTCCTTTAAAATCCTTTAAAGATGCCAGATTTGATACTTCCTTCAGTATGGAAGAGCAGCTTCTGGATGATATAAATTTACCTTGATGGGACACAAGTCCGCAGAAAGAGCAGCCGCCGGGACAACCCCTCACCGCGCATATAGAGTCTTTTACAGCATCAAATGCAGGAATTTTTTCTTTGTAAGACGGGTGCGGTTTTCTGCTGAAGGGAAGTGCATATACATCATCCATCTCCACTACACTTAGGGGTTCCGCTGGCGGCTCTATAAGCAGAAGCCGTTCACCGTAAATCTGTAAAAGTCCTTTTCCGCAGTGGGGATTGATCTCCCTCTCCACCGTAAGGGTTGACTCCATCAGAGCGTCCGGGTTTGACAGGAGTTCTTCGTAGGAAGGCAGCGAGACATAGTCTGTTCCGGGGACAAATACTTTTGACGCCTTTCCACCCAAAAAAACAGCTGTTCCTCTAATTTTTTCCAGACTTTCCCCCCTGCTGAGCCTTTCCATTATGGTTTCAGTGGCCTTTTCTCCCATTCCGTACACAAGAATATCCGCTTTTGAGTCGACTAGTGCCGAAGGGCGTATTTTGTCCTGCCAGTAATCATAGTGGGCCACGCGCCGCAGACTTGCCTCCAGCCCGCCCGCGATAACCGGAGTCCCCGGAAACGCACTCCTTGCAAGCTGTGAATAAACGGAGACGGCGTGAGGCGGGCGAAGTCCCGTTCTGGCGCCCGGCGAATACATGTCTTCCTTGCGAAGTCGTCTGCCCGCGGTATACATATTGACCATTGAGTCCATATTTCCGGATGTGACGGCACATGCAAGGCGGGGAGTCCCCATCTTTTGAAGGCTTTCGGGATTTTTCCAGTCGGGTTGGGCGATAATGCCTGTTTTCCAACCTTTGGATAGAAGAAAGCGTCCTATCAAGGCGGCCCCGAAAGAGGGGTGGTCTACGTAGGCATCTCCGGTTATGAGCAATACGTCAAGCGAGTCCCATCCGAGTTTTTTCATTTCCTCGCGGGACATGGGGAGAAAGTCAGGGTTTTTCATTATCGAATTTCAGTATTGGGGTTACGTTTTTTATTTGGCCGCTTCCTTTTTGGCATCAGTCTTTGCTGTTGGCTTGGCGGGCGCTTTCGTATCTGGTTTAGCGACGGCCTTCGCCGAAGTCGCTTTTGTTTTAGATTTAGCAGGTGTCTTTGGAGCTGGCGGTTTCGGAGGCGGAGGCGGAGTCATGTCGATTCCTATATTGCCTGTCGCTGGAATAGACTTTATCGGGACTGGATGGTTTTTCTCCCAGTTGAAGAAAGGCAGTTCTGTTCCGTCTTCCTTTACTATTCTTGACTGAAGCTTGTATGTTACGAATTTCTGAGGGGGCGTTTTTTTTCTCACGATGAAAAGCATTGAATAAGTATCTTCCGGGTCTGTAATCTTATAAACCCATTTGTTCGCAGCAAAGGCTTCTCCATTGAGACTCAGGGCATAGCACGGATAGATTGCAAGCCCGTCAACAAGTTCATAATCATAAATGCTTATGGCCCTGTCCTTATCAAGCTTTACAGTCGCAATGGCATATGCTATGTCGCCGGCTGCTATTGGGGGAGGAGCATCATAGGGACTCAGTCCCGTGATGTGTATCTTGGAATCAGTAAGCTGGGCAGATATGACTGTCCCTGTCCTGAAGCGTCTTGTCGTATCTTTTTTCTGAACAACCGGATTGGGTTCTACTTTTGGAGCGGGAACAGGTTTTGCAGCCGGCTGTGCTGCCGGAGCCGCCGGAACAGTGGCAGTTTTCGGCGCTGGAGTCGCCGGCTTGTCAGCTCCTTGGGCGGGGCAGGAAAGAAGCATTAATACAAATGAAACAAACGCTAGGCCATATATCGGCAGACTTCTCATAAACACTCCTCTTTCTTGTTGTCCACAAAGCATTTTAAATATAGCTCCGCACCTCTAAAACTCAAGGTCTATGGTACGCTTGTTATTGAAATCTCAGGCTTTTTATAACGTTATTCACAGTTTCCTGACCGTATGCAATCACCGCATGCTCCGGCATTGCCCAACGCGTCGGACCTTCTGCAAACGGCCCGGAAAGTGAAAGTGGAAGCGCCTCGCCGCTTTCGGTTATCGAAGAGAAACCTAGTTTTGAAAGTATTGCCCAGCCCGCGGCAATGTCCCATATTTTCGCTTTTACAACGTATGCGGCGTAGCGGCCGAGGGCCATTGAAGTGAAGGAATATACGCAGCTTGAAATGGCCTGCACGGTGTTCGGCATATTTACTTCTCCCTTTTTGGAAAGGAGTTGCGAGATGCTGATAATTCCTTTCGCATCGAACTCAAAGGGAGTGAAGTGAAATTTTCTGAGCGATGAGGCTGTCCCGTCGAAGGAGTCCGTATAAAAAATGTCAGGGCCGCTGCTGATAATAAGTTCTTTCAATATAGGTATATATATGGCGCCCTCTTCTATGATGCCGTTACGGGCAAGAGCAATCGACGTTCCCCATACGGGAATGCGGTTTGAGTATGGCGCTGTCCCGTCGATTGGATCGACTATCCAGGTTGTTCCGCGAAGTGCGGCGCGTATATAGTCCTCCGGAAGCGAATCGGAGCTTTCCTCGCCTATCATAAACGTGGAATCTTCCGGACTACTGAGGACACTCGAAAGGTATTGTTCTATTTCCACGTCGGCAACCGTCACTACCGAATGGTCTTTCTTGAACTCATATGCAGGGCACTCATAGTGCCTAAGCGCTATTTTACCGCAGTCCTCAAGTATTTCGCAAAGTTTTTTTATATCCCAGTCCTTCAAACGAATTCTCCATGTGTAAAAAATAAAGATACAGGAAATCTTCCGATATTTCAATCATACTCGAAACCATTTCGAACTGCGTTTGCATATTTCTACAAGCATCAGCATGACCGGAACTTCTATCAGAACACCGACAACTGTCGCCAGCGCCGCACCGGAAGAGAGACCAAAAAGCATAGTCGCCGTAGCTATCGCCACCTCGAAATGATTTGATGCTCCAATCATCGCGGCAGGAGCGGCATCCTCGTAACGCAGTTTCAGAAATTTAGCAAGTCCGTACCCAAGTCCGAAAATCAGCATTGTCTGGATAAACAGCGGAATGGCTATCCATATAATAGTAAGAGGATTAGCTATGATTACCTCTCCCTTGAAACTGAAGAGCAACACCAGCGTGCTGAGAAGCGCGATTATTGTTATCGGGGTCAGCACGTGAAGAAACTTTTTCTCAAACCAGTCTTTTCCTTTCAACGCAATAATCCACTTCCTCGAACAATATCCGGCGGCCAGAGGCAGCGCCACATAAATTGCTATCGAAAGCAGAAGAGCCTGCCACGGCACGGGAAGACGGCCCACTCCAAGAAGAAACCCGCCAAGCACTCCGTAAAGCAGGAGCATAGTCAGAGAATTAATCGCCACCATGACAAGCGTAAGTCCGTCATTGCCCTTCGCCAGATATCCCCATACCAGCACCATCGCCGTGCATGGCGCTATTCCAAGAAGTATACATCCGGCGAGATAACTTCTCCAAAGCGGTATTTCCAGCATTTTCAGACCGTCGTGGATAACGACTGTTCCGGCCCCGTGCTGTGCGCCGAGCGGAAGGTCGAGGCCGAACGGCATCTTGACAAAGTCCACCGCGTCCACGCCGATGAATCCCCGGAAGAGAAAACCGAGGAAGAATATTGCTATCGCGTACATGGTGAATGGTTTAACCGCCCAGTTTATGAATAGGGTGAGCCAGACAGGTTTTGCGCTTTTGCCCGCTTTCAGTACACTGGCAAAATCAATTTTAACCATAATCGGATACATCATGAAAAATAGACAAATTGCAATTGGAATAGAAACGACCGGCGCGCCGTTGACGGAAAGTGACATGCCATCAAGCGTTTTTGCCAGACCGGGCGCAAGCTTGCCCAGTAGAATTCCGCCCGCGATGCAGAGTACCACCCATAATGTCAGATAACGTTCGAACGGATTTGTCATTCTTCTTTCCGAAGAAGAAACCACCTGATTTTCCATAATACCTTTTATTCTCCTTTTTCGGCCTCAATGATTGACGAGCGGACATATTCTTCAACCCCGGAACCCGGGAACCAGTCCTTTATAAATCGTTTGCTGTCCTCATTTATGGCTATTTTTATATTTTTAAAACCTTCGCCTTCAAGAGTTTTTCTTATTTCTGAAACCTGTATGGCTCCCGCAACGCACCCCGAATATTTGGAAAGATCATCCCTGACTTCTTTCGGAATAGGTTTCACTGCGGCAACATCGGAAATCGTTATCCTTCCTCCTGGTTTAAGGACGCGGAACGCCTCGGAAAATACCTGCTTCTTGTCGGGAGAAAGATTTATCACACAGTTTGAGATGATGACGTCGACAGCGCTGTCAGCTACCGGCAGGTATTCAATCTCACCAAGACGGAACTCAACATTTTCATAGCCGCCTTTTTGAGCATTGGCGCGCGCTTTACTTATCATGTCCGGCGTCATATCCACCCCGATTACGCGTCCATTTTTTCCGACCTGACGTGCCGCTAGAAAACAGTCAAACCCTCCGCCGCTTCCGAGATCAAGCATGACTTCCCCTTCTTTGAGGGCAGCTATCGCCTGCGGATTCCCACAGCCAAGTCCCATATTGCTCCCTTCCGGAACGGATATCATATCTTCTTTAGAATAACCTACTTCCGCCGACGCCTCGGCGTTTCCGAGCGTATCGGCGCAGCATGAAGACGAAGCTGTCCTGCAACAGCACTCGCTTTCGGCAATCTCGGCATAACGTTTCCTTACTTCCTGGCGAACTTTGTCCTTTTCAATTTCCGACATTTTTATATTCCCTTCCCCTAAATACCCATCAGGGAATCCTGATATGAATTCGGCTATTTTATCACGGACGTGTCTGTAACAGTCAAGCTTCGCCTCCTCGTCTGATACATTCGCGGCAAGCTTCGGCGGGTCGTCGAATCCAACATGTATGACTTTTGCTCTTCCTGGAAAATATGGACAATTTTCGTGTGCGTGACCGCAAACCGTAACAACATAATCAAAATCAATATCTCTGACTTCATCAAGCAGTTTCGAGTACTGTTTCGAAATATCAACCCCAGTTTCCGCCATCACTTTTACCGCATAAGGGTTAAGCCCGTGCTTTTCAATTCCGGCCGAATATGCGTCTATTGAATCGCCCTTCAAATACCGCGCCCAGCCCTCCGCCATCTGGCTCCTGCACGAGTTTCCGGTACAAAGAAAAAGTACCTTAAGTTTTTTCATCTCAACCTTATATTTTTAACGATGATACATTTTTTTACAAATGGTTTCTTTTTCCAATTTCAAAATTTCCTTCAGCTTTTTCCTGTCATTTTTGACAATCTTGTCTCCTTTTAAGTTTACTGCAAGCCATGTGATAACCGTTCCGATTTCTTTGTTTATTTCTCCGGCTAGTTTGTAATATATCCAACGCCCTTGTTTACGTGATTCGACCAGTTCTGCCTGCTTAAGGATCGCCATATGCTTGGAAATCGTTGATGGAGCCAAGCCAAGCACTTCTATTATCTGGCAGACGCAGAGTTCGCCGCCTTCAAGCATCATTAACGCCCGTACCCGGGTCTCATCGGAAACTGCTTTGGTAATATTCAACATCTTCCGCATTTTTATACTCCTATGCTTCGCCATTTAACGAATAATATTATACGCCCAACAATAAATAAGGTCAATAGATAATCTGAAAATTATTTGTTTTTTGCAAGCGCTGATTTTACTCTTGCTATGTCGTCATTCAATGCCTGACTGCTTCGTAATATCCCGTCTTCCATTTCGAAGGCGCGGTCGAACACGTCAAGCGCCCGGTGGTCGTGCGTTACAACTATTACTCCGGCGTTCTGTTCATGCGCGACGTTGCGGAAAAGTTCCATTACCTGCCGCCCCCTCGCACTGTCCAACGCGGCCGTCGGTTCATCGGCAAGTATCAGTCCGGGACGGTTTGCCAGCGCCCGCGCAACCGCCACGCGCTGCTGCTGTCCGCCGGAAAGTTTTGAAGGCAGATAATCAGCCCTGTCGCCAACTCCCAAGTATTCAAGCAGTTCCATTGTGCGCAATTTTGCTTCGCATCGGGAAAAATCATTTATCTCCATGGCGAGCCTTACATTCTCGGCAGCCGTCAGGAATGGAATAAGGTTTGCTTTTTGAAAAACAAACCCCAGATGCTTGCGCCGGAATACGCGGGCATTCACAAGAAGGCCGTCGTCAAAAACGATTTTTCCTTCGATTGATATTTTCCCCGAGTCGGGCGGGCGGATAAGACCCAGTGCCGTAAGAAGCGTCGATTTACCGGCTCCGCTGGGACCCAGCAGCGCGACAATTTCGCCGCGTGAAATACGCAGATCGACATTCTTCAACGCAACGACTTCCGTATTGCCCCCGCCGTATGTTTTGGTCAGACCCGATGCTTCGATAACCGGCTCAAGCATGTTTTTCATGACAGCACCTCTCCGGGATCGACGCGAAGGGCTTTGGCAATTCCGAGAAGACTGGCAAGCACTGAAATTATCAATATGGCAACTGATAATTGAAGCAGATCGTCCGGCATGATTACGACTCTGCGCGGAAAGTACGGAAATAGCCATTGGCCTATGAAATAAGCGATGCCGAATCCGAGTCCGCCCAGAAGCAGGGCTTGTTGAAGGATCAACCCGAGAATCACGCTGTTTCTGGCGCCCATCAGCTTGAGCATGGCGATGTCATGAATTTTATCGAGCGTGAGAGTATAGAGTATCAACGCCATTATGACAGCCGAGACAATGATCAGCAGTATCCGGAAGAGCCCTAACTGGCGGCGCGCCTTGTCCACCATTCCCCTAAGGAGAAGCTGCCTCTGCTCTTCGACAGTATAGACAGACACATCCGGCCATGTCGAAATACTCGCTGCGACCGCCGCCGGATCACAACCGGGCGCAACATTTACCAGTATGGCGCTGACCATCGAATACCCGAGCGCGGGAATGGCCGATGACGCGCCTCCCGCCCGTTCGAGCATCTGCGGACGGGTACTCCCTAAGTCCGTAGCCAGAAGGCGTTTGATGCGGGCGGTTCGTTCCGAACGGATAGCCTCTCCGGGCTGATCGAACTGCACGGACTGCGCGTCGGAGCGTGTCAGAAAGGCCATCGAGTCGCCGGAGGACGAACTCATGTGCTGAGTCAGACCCACGACCGTATAAATGTTTTTGCCCAGCGGAATTCTATCTCCGGCCTTCAGCCCTGAAGATTTGTCCACGACCATCTCATAATGGGATTGTCCGAGCGTCCGCCCGGCTACGATTGGAAGCCACTGTCCCTTGTCGGCCGGCCACGACAGTCCCTGAATTGTCAGGCGCAAAGGTTTCCCGTTGTATTCCCGCTGGATGGTATGCGAAATAAAGCTGTTGGCGCTGAGTACGCCGGGAACGGCAAGCACCCTGTCCTCGACATTTCGCGGCAGACGCGAAATCTCGGCGAACGGGCCGCGTGTCCCCTTCTGTACGATCCACAGATCGGCGCCAATCCTGTTTACCAGCAGCGTGGCGTCCTCAACAAGTCCACGGTAAATGCCGCCCATTCCCATAACGAGCATCAGGAGCAGGCCTATGCCGAATGTGGTCAGCACGAAGCGTCCCATATTGTGACGAATGTCTCTAAGTGCGAGATTCATGGTCTATCATATTTTACGGCGCGTCCGTCCCGCGGCAAAGCGGAACCGGGCAAAACACCTATCACGGTTTGTCCTTCGGTCAGGCCGCCGTTTATTTCCACATTGCCGCGACCGCTCAGGCCTAACGAAATCTTCCGCCACTGTGCTTTGCCGTTGACGTCAAGCATAACGCCAGCTTCCTTGCCGCGCCATATCACAAAATTCTGAGGAATAAAAACAACGCCGTTTTTTCTTTCCGTTTCGATATATACTTCGGCGCGCTGCCCGACCGCCCATCTTTCAGGTAATCTCTTAATTCCTACATCCGCAATGAATTCCCTTGTTTCCCTGTCGGTTTCCGAGGCAAGCCGTAAGACCTCTCCTTCCAGAAACTTTCCGGGACTGGAACGAAAGACGACACGTGCCGGCTGTCCGGTTTTCAACAGGTTCATTGCCGTTTCGTCAACCCAGGCTGAAATCCACAATTGCTCCGTTGAAACGACATCCATTATCGAAGTCCCCGGCACAATAACGGCTCCGGGATCGCGGTTGCGGCGCACCACAAGCCCGTCGAAAGGGGCGTAAAGTTTCGTATCGCTCAAACGTGCCTGCCAATAACGCAGACTCGCTTCGTTTTTCGAGACGTTCCGTTCCGCTTCTATTTTCGCCAGCTGCGCGCGGTTCAGGTTCGATTCCGCGACATCTCTGGATTCGACTGCTTTTTCCAGTTCGTTTTCCGCGACCGCATGACTCTTGCGCAGTGTCGATATCCGTTCAAAATTGGAACGAGCCTTGACTGCCGTTGCATTCGCGCTTATGATGTCGGCTCCCGTCCTGTCAACTGTCGCTTTCACTGCGGCAAGGTCGGCCTTCGCAACTTCCACCTGCTGAATCAGATCGGTATCGTCAATACAGGCCAGGAGCTGGCCTTTTGCTATCTTGTCATTCTGATCGGCAAGAACTTTTGTCAGCAGCCCGGAAATTTCAGGACTTATGGAAGCTCGCACTTTCGCTTCAAGCGTACCCGTTCCCATTACTTCGTTTACAACCGACCCTCTGGCAACTTTATGCGCCTGCACCTCGACCGGAGAAAAGCGCACCCAGTAAAAAACAGCACCTGCAATTATCAGGAATATAAATATTTTTATCGCAAGCCTCTTTTTCATATTTCGTCTTTCATTTTGTCCATTTATGAAAAACTTAGACCGTAAATGTGGTTTATACAATAATATATGCCGACTGCGATAAACAATATTCCCGCCCCGTAACGGACAAAAAGTTCCACTTTAGTAAGGCAGTTGAAAGCCTTTCCAAGATATTCTCCTCCAAATGCGATAAGAAAAGAAAATACGATCACGGGCAGTGCCGTTCCGATACCGTAAATAGCAGGAAGAATAAAACTGCTTCCATTGCTTATTGACAGCGGAATCAGCGCTCCGAAAAAAAGCCCGGCCGAAACAGGGCAGAACGATAAGGCGAACAATGCCCCGATCGGAAGCGCCGCCCATGCCCCTTTTTCTTCCGCATGCTTTTGCAGTTTATGATGGCTCAGAAGGGCTAAAGAGAACCCTGAACCCAACATTCCCAGCAGCGCCATTCCAAGTACTATCAGAAGAGGACCAAGAATCTCATTGAGGTATTTCTGCAGAAAACGGGACACCTCACCGCTTGCAAGCGTGCCTGAAACAATAGCGGCACCAAGCAGAACATAAGTAAAGGTCCGACCGGCCGTATACAAAAAACCTGAGAAAAATACCCCTCGGTCATTCCCTACCTGACGACCTATAAATGAAATTGCGGCAATGTTTGAGGCCAAAGGGCAGGGACTTATCGCGGTCAGGATTCCGAGCCATAATGCCGAAGAAAGGATATACCATGTCATTGCGAATCCTCCTGCCTAGTCAGGAATGGTTCGATAGCTTTAATTAGATAATCATTGAATTCTGCCGGTTTGCCCATTAAAGTCCACACGTCATCCAAGCGCTTGTAGCTCAGAATATTACCGTCTCTCTCTTTCGCGACTACAACACAGCTTGAAACGATGTCGAATTCCTTAGCCAGCTTTTCATTCTCCTGAAAATTCACTTCCGAAAAAATTATTTTTTTGTCCCGTATTTTCCCGGCAAACTTTGATTCAAGCAATTCCTTTGTCATCTTTTCAATAGTGTTACAGGTAACACAGCGGAATGTCGCGTGCATGTAATAAACATGGACCAGCTCAGTTCCAGTTTCGCTTTTCTGCCCGTTCTCCGCATGCGGGACACTGCGTTTGCCCAGCGCGAAACCGATGCTGATAAAAACAAAGATCAGAAGCAGATTTTTAACTATGTTTTTGATTCTACTGCGCATAGACTATTTTTTCTCTTCAGATTTCTTTTTCATCCATTCAAAATCACATCCAAGCGCTTTCCATTTTTTGAGTATATCTGCCTTGGAAATAAATCCGGTATGCCTCCAGAGTTCTTTGCCGTTTTCGTCAAAAAATATCTGCGTGGGAATGCTTTCTATTTTATATTTGCCCGCCTCGGCAGCATTTTCCTTCTGCCACACATCAATGAATTTAACTGTAAAAATTCCTTCATACTCTTTTTCCAGTTCTTCGAGTATCGGGGCCATCATCTTGCAGGGAATACACTTCTTAGCGCCGAGGTCCAGAAGCATGGGAAGTTTTGTCTCTAATGGGGTTCCCTCTTCTGCGCTTTCTTCTTTTCCACCTGAAGGGTCTACTCCGCAGCACTGGGCTGAACTCCTTGAACTCCAGAATAATACAGATAAAACAATACAGACGGCAAATACATGTTTTAATATGGATATATTCATTTCAGCAATCCTTTTATTTCTTCGACCGAAGACGCTTTCCCGACGACTTTCACTGCACCGTCAACAACCAGTGTAGGGGTCATCATAACACCAAACTCCATTATTTTATTGATGTCTGTAACCTTTTCCAGTTCATAATCCAACGCAAGTTCTTTCGCCGCAGCTTCCGCATTTTCGGCGAGTTTCCTGCACTTTGGACATCCCGTTCCAAGCACCTGAATCTTCATTTTGATCCTCCATAGTTATTATCCGAAGAAAGCTCCGAATATCATTCCCGTTGTTGTCGACATTATTATTACAAGCGATACAAAAACAACTGTTTTTTTAGTGCCCATCACGCTTCTTATTACCAGCATGCTGGGCAAGCTCAGTGCCGGCCCGGCAAGAAGAAGCGCGAGTGCCGGCCCCTTTCCCATCCCATTTCCTATAAGGCCCTGAAGAATCGGGACTTCTGTAAGGGTGGCAAAGTACATGAAGGCTCCGGCAAACGATGCGAAAAAGTTGGCGCGCAACGAGTTGCCCCCGAGAGCCTTTTGAACCCAATCCGAAGGTATAAGCCCTTCGTGTCCTGGTCTTCCGAGGAGGGCGCCAGCTATAAGTACTCCGAAAAGAAGGAGCGGCAATATCTGTTTTGCAAATGACCATGTGGAATAAAGCCATTCACCTGAGTCATTCCTTTTTTTTCCTTTGAAAAATGGGACAAGTATCATTCCAAATGCAGTAAGTAATGCGAATGTAATAAACCATTTTGCGGCATAAATATTTGCCCATAAACCCGTGGATTCTCCAGGCTTTCCCCAGTTTGCGAAAACAAGAATACCTGTTATCGAAGCGAAAAAAATCGCGTTAAGCCAGAGCGGACGTTTTACTTCCATTTCCGGCATCGCTGCCTGCGCGGCGGCTTTCGCCTCTTCTTCTTTTCTGAAAATAAGGTGCATCATGAGTCCGATAACAATACTGAAAACAATGGCTCCGACCGCCCTTGCTATTCCGAGTTCCAGCCCCAGTATGCGTGCCGTCAGTACGATAGCCAGAATATTTATTGCAGGCCCTGAATAAAGAAATGTCGATGCCGGCCCGAGTCCTGCGCCCATCTTGTATATCCCTGCGAAAAGGGGTAGTACGGTGCACGAGCAAACCGCAAGTATTCCGCCGGATACCGATGCCACGCCGTATGCAAGAATTTTATTCGCTCTCGCTCCGAGATATTTCATCACGGATGCCTGGCTGATAAATACCGATATTCCTCCCGCAATAAAGAATGCGGGAGGAATATCGGTTAGGACGTGTTCGCGCGCATACCATTTTACCAGATAAAACGCCTCCATAACCGCATTGTTGAAACGGTCCGACCCAACAGGGAGATAAAAACAGACCGAAAATATTCCCGCTATGAGAAGAAGATTTTTAAATTCGTCTTTCCAGTTCATTTCAACATCTCCATTTGGGATTTGACCCCGGACTTTATAACACTCTCTAGGCAGTCCATAAAGCGGACAGCGCAAGGCATCTGCAACGTATAAAATACCTGCTGCCCCCTTTTGTCATCGCTTACGATACCAGCCTGTTTCAAGACGGTGAGGTGTTTCGAGACTGTTGAAAAATCGGCATTCGCAAGTTCCACGAGTTCGCATACGCAGCATTCGCCATCTTCTGAAAGCTTTTCTATTATCATAATTCTTGTGGGATGGGCGAGCGCTTTGAGGATTTTCGCCTTTGCATCAATCATCATTTTCTTTTTTCTATCAATCATAAGAAACCTTATTTGCTTATTTGGTATAATAGCCAAATATTCGGAAAAGTCAAGTCCTTTTCTATTTTACGGAATTTATTCTGCGTCGGGCGCGGTGTATTTGCTTTTCCTGTTTATGTCAAGCCATCTTCTGTGTGTCCAGGGCCACTGTTCGGGATATTCGCGTATGATTTCCTCGATTTTGTCGGTGTACATCTGTGTCACTTTTTTGACATCAGCTTCCTTGTCTCCGCTGGGTTTCTCGTTGATGGCCTCTTTAATGTTGAAGGTGAAATATCCCGGCGTTTTTGTACGAAGCAGGGCGACTACTATTATCGGGATTCCAGTTTTCAGGTGCAGGATTGCCGGCGAAACATGCGTTCTTGCGGGATGTCCGAAAAAGCTTGTTTCAATTCCCTCGGAGCTTGACGCGTGCTGATCAGTCACGATTGCGATGGATTCGCCTTTTTTCAATGCCGAGAGCAATGACTTGATTGCGCCTTTCTTCAGGCAGCTGTTATGGTTGTGGTTGTTCACTCTTTTGTAAAAAAATCTTTCGAGCTTTACGTTAGCCATGGGACGCATTACCGAGAGAAGGGGGATTCTGGAAGTCATCGTATAGGTTATTCCAGCAAGTTCCCAGTTGCCGGTGTGCGAGGTTACTATGATTGCGGGCGAGGTTTTCTCTCCGGTAAGAAATTTTTCTATCGATTCCTTATCTCCGGAATAACTTACTTTTTCCTTCAGGTTTTTAGGCGTAAGTATCTGATCCATTTTGACAATTTCCACAGCAGTTTGTGCGTAATTTCCAAAATTTATCTTTGCCAGTCTTACGGCTGCGCTATGATCCGTTTCTATTCCGGCATGAAGAATATGCTGTATGGTCCTCTTTCTTCTCCGCGAATCGGTGTAGAAATAAATACGAAAGATTAGTTTAGCTAGAAAAATTGCGATGCGAAGAGGGATCATTCTTATAATCTTAAATCCTGCAAGAGTAGCGAAATACTCAAGATTGGTGCGGAATACACCTTTTTCTTTTTTTGACATCTTAAAACCATTTCTGTCGAATATTGTTTAACACAATTTCAACTTATGCTTCTACAGTAACAAATACGAAATGATGGAATTCCAATCATAGTTATATTTTGAGGATTTCCATCCACAGAAAGATACTGCCTCATCGGATTTATTCAATCAAAATAGAAGGGAAAAGACCTTTTATTCAGTCTTCGCCGTGGAGGGCGCGGAGTTTGACCTTGGCCTCCTTAAGCAGAGAGCGTGCGGTATGGTCTATGGAATAACGTTCCAGGTAGACGACCTCTTTTATCCCGGCATTGATTATCATCTTCGAGCAAAGCAGGCAGGGACTGAAAGTCGTATAGAGGATCGAGTCCTTCACAGCTATTCCGTGGTAGGCCGCCTGTACTATCGCGTTTTCTTCGCCGTGACTGCAAAGGCATTCTCCGAGTTTTTCCCCTGACGGCGTATCGGAGGCACAGCGCGGGCACCCGCCTTCGAAGCAATTCTTTATTCCGCGGGGAGTCCCATTGTAGCCGGTGGAGATTATCCTGTTGTCCCTCACTATTACTGCGGCTACCTGACGGCGCGAGCAGTTGCTGCGGGTAGCGGCAACCTCGGCGATGCGCATGAAATAGTTATCCCAATCCGGCCTCTGAATTCCCGTGTTTTTCGACATATCTTTTCGTCTGCCTTTATTTGACTGATTCGACCAGTTCTCCCGGTACGGGTCTGGTCGCAGAGTCAAAATATACACCCTCACCATACGTCGACGCAAGGCCGGAAGGGCGGCGTTTTTCAAAAAGGATATTGTCGATTACGCAGTTTGAGGGGTTTATGTAGAGTTCTGAGACGGCATAACCATAGCCCTCATAGCCGGTAAAGATGTCAATCGTTACTCTTTTCCCAAGGTTTTGCTTCTTTATTTTAAAAGTTTTGTCGAGGCGGTCCTTGAGGTTTTCGGGTCCACAGATCCTTAGCGACGCATTACTGCCGGAGTGCTCTTTAAGGTCGAATGAAACGGTATACCAGCCGGGGATTATCGGAGACTTCGTGAAATTCAGTGTCTTGTCCCAAAGGTTGTATATTCTTACACCTGTATTTTTGTGCGGAATGGCAGGCGATTTATCCGTTATTCCGATGGCATTCATGATTGCGTCCGCATGGATTTTTGCGATTATTTTGTAACCTTCCGGCGTAGGGTGGAGGAGAATAAGTTTTTCCCATCCCGGAATTTTTCTTATCGGGTTTTCAAATTCTATCCACATAACTTTATCGGCTGGAAAGAGACCTTTTTCAAAATCACTTCTGAGTATTTTATTGACGGCGGAATTTGTTCTGTCTCTGAGCGGATTATCGGTAAAACAGGGAAGGATGCTGCAAAGGAAAACTTTCCGAACACCTTTCTTGTCAAGCAGTTTTGATACTATTTCCTTTATGCTTACGGCGGTCTCGGATGCTTTTTCTTCAATCTTACTTTCGTCCCTTATTCCGGTATCATTTGTCCCGATAAGGAGAGAGTAATAAGGGCAGTCCGGGATTTCCGTCATGCGGGCGAGGACTTTCCGTGTGTTGTTTCCGCCTTCGCCGGCGTGACTGTAACCGAATTTTGCGCTATGGGTACCTATAAAGGCGAAGGAAGGAAAGTTTTCGAGGAGATATTTTCGCCAGCAGTCGCCTTCTCCCGCCCACGTAATACTGTCGCCAATCATACAAAGTGGGATCTGTGAGGGTGTTGATGCCTCCTGATATGAGAACTCGGAACTCATTTTCTTTAACGATTTTGAAACTGTCTCCACATTGTTATCATTTTCTTTTTCGGAAGACATTTCTATTTTGAGGTTCCGGTTTTCACCCTTTTTCAATGAAATATCCAGAACCTGAAAGCCTTTCCAGGGCCCCCATATGGAGTTTATGCCGGAAACGTCAAGACAGTTATCGTCAATGTATAATCTGACGACCGAGCATGAGGCTTTAGCGGGGGGAGCCGTGATGGTGGGAACGTCTCCGGCGTGCGCCATATACTCGAGCTTTTTCACGTCAGGACTGGCTATGATGTAAAAATGAATCTCGTCATCGAAGGCGTTTAGGGTCACGAATAGGCTGCTTCCGTTAAAGCGATATGAAATCTCACCGAGTTGACAAGTCCCTTTCAACGTAGCATCATCCTGAACGCTGAGGGCCGAAAGCGCCGGTATGTCGCCCTCTTCACATAAATATGAAGCGGCCGGAATATCTTTTGAATTTGCGAGAAACTCTGAGCCACCGGTCGTAAGGTTCGTGATATATCCATTTTTTCCTACGACAACGCGGCTTTCTCCGGACCTGAAAATCCAGTTTCCGTTCTCATTTACGGGTTTGACTATTGTTTCTCCCGCCTCAGCCGTGGATATAAAAAATGAAAAGGCCATTAAAATTTTTCCTACTGAAAAGATATTCATAATTCAAAACTCTCCATATTTTTCCTGTTTACCAATATAGTTCCTTAAATTCCCTATGTATTTAGCTGAAACAATCTTTATTTTGCTTGTCACGATCATTTTCCATACGCGGAAAAATTACTTTTCGCACTTGCAGATAAAAAAATTGAATCTAACATATTAGCTGATTACATGGAAAGGAATGCCAAAATGAATGAAATACCGGAAATAATGACCGAGAGGCTTCATCTGCGCGGTTACAGAATGGAAGACGCGCCTGAACTTGTCTTAATAGTCAATGACAAAGAGATAGCTTCGACTACTCTTAGAATACCGTTTCCTTACGCATTGAAGGATGCCGAGGAATGGATTTTGTCTACAGAAAGGAAACTCGTTGAAGACAGCGAGATAAACTGGGCCATTACCAACCGCTTCAGCAATAAGCTTCTCGGAACAATAACTCTTGTGCTCAATAAAGAAAACGGCAATGCCGAATTCGGTTATTTTATAGGTAAAATGTTTTGGGGCAACGGATACTGTACCGAGGCCGCAAAAGCTGTTCTCAAGTTCGCTTTTGAGGACCTCAAACTTCATAGAGTCCACGGAAGCCACATGAAGAAAAACCTGGCCTCCGCGAAAGTCCTCCTCAATATAGGGATGAGTTATGAGGGGACACAGTGGGGACATATTAAAAAATGGGACCAATTCGAAGATATCGTCCTTTACGGCATGCTTAAAGAAGATTGGGACAGGCTCAATTCGCCGGCCTTTAAATGAAATCTGACAAGGCCGTCATAATTGCTGCCGGCGGCAGCGGGAGAAGATTTGGAGAGCAGAACAAGCTTTTTGAAATGCTTGGAAACATGCCTGTCTTTCTGCATTCAGTGAAAAACTTTCTTGAAGTCTGCCCGCCTGAAAATATAATCATAAGCGCGCCCCCGGAAGAAAAGGAGCGCTTTATTGCCGATATTGATAAGTATCTGTACGGCAAGGATTTTAAAATAGTTCCCGGCGGAAGCGAACGGATGATTTCCGTTAAAAACGCACTGGATATTCTTCCCGAAAATATCAAGTATGTCGCGGTGCACGATGCTGCGCGCCCGCTGGCTCCGGCCTCCCTTCTGATGGAATGCTTCAGAAAGGCCGAGGAGCACGGAGGGGCTGTTGCCGCAAAACCTGTTACCGATACCATAAAGCGGGCCGATTCGGAACAGTTTATTGTCGAGACTCTTAACCGTTCCGAACTCTGGGCCATGGAAACACCGCAAGTATTCAATCTCGCGCTTTTCAGGGAAGCTTACGAAAACGCCCTTGAAGCAGGGAAGATTTTTACCGACGATGCCGGAATAATGGAGTTTTCCGGGCACAGAGTTTTCCTCGTCGTGAATCCATTTCCCAATATAAAAATAACCTACGCCAGCGATATTGTGCTCGCAGAATCATTCTCTCCTCCACACAGCACGTTGTAACAAAAAAACTCTGCTTATTTGTGTTTATGAAGGGGCCTGCTTTTTTCGGAATTTTCTTTCTTCCCCCCCTTGAATTTATACTCATAAAAATTATATTGCACATGATTTTGGTAAGAGGCAAGTTTTTGCCCATACTGCCGCTTATATCTGTCCCTTAACTGGTTAAATCTGTGAGGAGCTTTAAGATGTTTAAGAAAAGATGGCATGACAGCATGATCATAGATCATGTCATGTCCCGTTGTGACAGGGAACCTTTGAATTCATACTACTACGCTACAACATATCCTGATGTGTATGCGGCTGCGGAAAGAATCTTCGGCTCATGGCGTGAAACTATTGAGGCTTGCGGCTTCAACTATGATGAAATCAAGAAGTATCGCGAGTGGTCCCGCGAAAAAGTGATAAGCGAGATCAAGAAGCTTCACAAGAACAAGGAGTCAATAAACTCGAAATATGTTCAGGACTTTCATAAGCCGCTTTATATGGCCGCGGTAAAAAGGTTTAAAAATTGGGGCGATGCTCTTTCCGTGGCAGGTATAGACTACAACAAAATCAGGCTGCGGAGAAAAATGTCACCCGGCGAGATTAAGCGCGAGATACTTGAGCTTTATAAGAAGAATGTGGACTTGGCTTATCCGCATATGAGAGATAAGTTCCAGTATCTCCTTGCGGCCGGCATGAAAAAACTCGGAGGAGGCAGCTGGGCCAAAGCCCGCAAAATGGCCGGAATAAAGGCCAACTACCGACTCCCAAGGTATAAGCGATTCTCTGGCAAAAAGTCAAGAGGCTATCACCAACCAAGTCTCGGTATCTAGTAAATTTTTCGGCCGCCTGCTCACGATATCGGGGACTGTTAGATGAAACAGATTCGGGAGATGCATTGATCGAAGCTTTCCTGACCGCTTATTATATCGATTTCAACCCTCAGAAAGCAGATAGATACATCGCGGCGGTCGAGTCTCGGGATTCTCACGGCGTCTTTTTCTGTTGTGACTATCAGTTCGGCTCCCTGGTCTTTTGAAAGGTTTATAAAGTCTATTACCTCCTGCTGGCGGAAGCGGTGGTGGTCTGCAAAACTTTTGCGGCAAAGAATGTTACCGCCCAGCTCTTCAATGAACTTTTCAAAGCTGTCCGGGCAGGCTATTGCGCTGAGAGCGGCAACCTTTCTGCCCTTGAGGTAATCAAGCGGAAATCTTTTTTCCTTGACGTATACGTCTTCAAGGTAAAGCGGCTTGTGGCAGCATTCTATTATTTCCGCACGGCGGTTATGTTTTCTCAGGAAAGATTTTAGGAATCTTATGTGCTTTCCGCCGTTTGATTTGGTAAGGAATATGTAATCCGCACGGCGCAAATTTTTTATAGGCTCGCGAAGAAGGCCGCGCGGGAGGACGTGGTGGTTATGGAAGGGGTTTGTGGAGTCCACGAGCATTATATTTATATGGGGCTTGAGGTCGAGGTACTGGAACCCGTCGTCCATGATGAGTATATCGGTTCCAAACTCTTCTACGGCGTAGATGCCGGACTTCACCCTGTCCTTGTCTACGAGTACCACGACGTTTTTGAGGTTTGACGCGAGCATATAAGGCTCATCCCCGGCAAATCTGGAGTCTAGCAGCAATTTCTTGCCGTCTGAAACGATTTTTGGAGGCACGGTTCCCTTCTTTGATGCGAATTTTTGCCGAAGCCTCGTGATAATCGAGCGCTCTTTGCTTCTGTAGCCGCGACTGAGAACGGCCACCTTTCTCAGTCGCGGACTCAGAGTTTTGGCAAAGACCTCTACTACCGGGGTTTTTCCCGTGCCGCCGCATGTAAGATTGCCGATACTGACCACGAGACAGCCAATTGCCCTGTTCCTTATAATACGTTTTTCGTAGAGCCAGAGCCTGAATTGGACAGCGTGCCTGTAGAATCTTGAAAGAAAGAATAGCAGCCCGCTTATCAATTTGTCGCGAGGTTCATGCCGCTTTTCATTGATTATATCAAGAAAATATTGTTCGAGATTTTCAAAAATTTCCCGTATCGTCATCCGAGTCCGCCTTTAATAAAAATATACGGGACTTAAAATAAGGTTAAAGAGGGCTTATTTCAATCTTCTGCCCATAATAGTTTTTCAGTAGAGCCATATGTGGTCTAGGCTATCGTTAGCTTTTTCTTCGCTATGTCTTTCCCTTATAAATTTCGCGGGAATCCCGGCGACCACGGTGCCAGGTTCGACATCTTTCGTCACAAGTGAGCCTGACGCGACTATAGCGCCTTCGCCGACCATAACCCCGGGGAGTATTGTCGCTCCTGCGTAAATTTTCGCATAATCCTTTATCACAACTTCTTTGTAGTCCCTTGTTATGTGGGAAGACTCCGAGTGCGAATGGGTAAATATCTTAACGTCCTCGGCGATACACGCCTGGTTCCCGATGCTTATCCCACCCTTGGAATCAAGAAAAATATTTCTGTTGAAAAATACCCTCTCGCCGACCGAGATGTTCTGTCCGAAATTGAACCGCACATTTTCTTCAGAGATAAGAGCCGCGCCGCATTTCTTAAAAAGCTTTTCCGCAATCGCGCGCCGGAAAGGAATTGAAAAATTCACTATCAGACAGAGCGGCAGCTTGTCAAAACTGTCCCACAGAAAATGAAGACAGCGCTGTTCGAGCGTAAAAGGGCAGTCATGACCCTTTGGAAGGCACTCGCTGTAAAGAGATCCTTTTTCAAGATATTCCGCCGGATATTCAGGAGCATGCAGCTCTTTCATTATCCGCATCGTCTTGACCGGATCGAGTCCCGAATTGATAAGTTCTTTTACTAATCCAAGCTTGCCGTTGAAAATTTCAGGCATTTTTTATTCCTCCGCTTCCTTATACACAATACGACAAACCCCTTTTATTCAAGGGAAATTCTCGGGAAATAAACGGTTTCAATGTTGACTTTACCATTTCTAATGTTAAAATAACAGACATGAACACGTCAGATAAAAGAAAATCAATAGCGGCAATAGCGGAAAAATGCGGCGTAAGCCCCATGACTGTCAGCCGCGCCCTAAGAAACAGTTCCGCAGTAAAAAGCGAAACAAAAGAGAAAATACTTGCGGCTGCCGAAGCATTCGGCTATAGCGGACCGCTTAAATCAGGCCGTCCTGCGGCGTCGGACGGGAAAACGAGGGCTTTCGTCGAAATAATAATAGGCAGCTCGGGAAAAAATCTCGCGATGTTCTATTCCGAGCTTCTCACAAGCATCGAACAGGAATTGTCGATACACGGTTACGATTGCGTAATAAGAACTTGCGGAAACGACTACGCTCAATTCGTCTCACTTCGGGAATCCATTAAAAACTCAAGGGCGGCTGCCTCGATGATATTCGGGGATTTCGAACCCGAAAAACTTAAAGCGCTCCTCTTGATCGCCCCAGATGCCATCCTTCTGGACAATCCCGGCGGCCCGTTTATAGGAACACCCTACAATTCAATAAGTTTTGACAATGCGGAGGCTGCTTTTTCCGCCGTGAGTCATCTCGCCGAGACCGGCAGAAAAAAAATAGTGCTTATCAAAGGTTTTCCTGAACATTATTTCAGCTCCGAGATGGAGGAAGGCTATAAAAAGGCTCTCACCGCATTCGGGATAAAATTTGATGAAAAACTTATCTTGGAATCCGATTTCAGTGCGGACGGTGCGTTTGAAAAGCTTAACTCATTTCTCGGGAAAAATATCAGTTTTGACGCGGTCTTTACCAATGACGAAATGGCATGCGGTGTGTACAGGGCTCTTGCCAGGCATAAATTCTCAATACCGCAGGATGTCGCCATATGCGGTTGCGACGGACTCCCCGTCGGCGAGCAACTAACTCCGCGCCTGAGTACCGTCAAGCTGGATTATGCACAGCTCGGCCCCATTGCCGTAGAATGGTTTCTTAAAAACATCGGGAAAAGGATATCTTGCCCCTGCCGTCTCAAACTTTTTCCAAAACTTATTATCCGTGAAAGCAGTTCCATATACTAAAATAAATAAGTAGGAGTAAAAAATGGGCTACCTTATTCAGTCGGAATGCGAAAAAAGAATCGAAAACCTGCGTGTCCTCATGGATCAAAAAAATGTCGATGCCGCACTGGTCTATTACGATGAATTCAATATAGGGAACGGTTGGTACCTTACCGGCTGGTGCCCCCAGTTCGAAAGCGGCGCCGTGCTCGTGCCGAAAAAGGGGAAACCGATGATTCTCGGCGGACCCGAAAGCGAGCCTTTCGCAAAACTCGACAGCACAATCACCGAAACCAGAAATTTTCCGGTCTTCATGGTACCGGACGAAGAATACCCGAACGCAGTAATCATCGATTTTCCGAAGCTCTTTGCCGAGCTTAATTCCAATCTCGGAAATGTAAAAAGAATCGGCCTCGTCGGTGCAGGAAGGATGCCTGCGGCATGTTACAAAGGAATTGCAGAAGGCTTTGCAGGAGTAGAACTTGTGGATATAACAGACGATTATGTAAAACTCCGGTATATTAAATCCCCCTGGGAAATAGAACAGATAAGAAGCGCATTTAAACTCGCCGATTTTGCCTATGACGCGATGAGAGCAAAAGTCGCTGCCGGTACATCCGAAATAGAAGTTGCCGCCGCCGGAGAATTTGCCGTAAGAAGCAGGGGCGCAAGCGGTTTCGGATTCGGAACAATCGTAGGAAGCGGTGCGCGGTCAAACGCCGTCGTTCCCACCGCAAGCTCAAAGAAACTCGTTTCAGGCGAACTTGTAATGGCCGGACTCGCCGCAAAGGTAAACGGTTATGCAGGCGTAATGGGTGACGTGTTCGCGGTAAGCGGCGAATATTCTCAGCGCCAGAAGGAATGCATGAAATATTTGCGCGAAGCTTATCTCCTTACTAAAGATCAACTTATAGTAGGCAAGACGGGCCGCGAAATCGATGCCCCCGCACGTGCCTATTTTAAAAAGCATGACTTCACAAAATACCTCGTATGCCCATTTGTCCATACGATAGGACTCCATGAAGCTGAATCCCCGTTTTTCGGGCCCGGCAGTGATGACGTACTTAAACCCGGAATGACCGTATGCGTGGATGTAAGTTTCTTCGGACACCCGGAATTCAAAGGCGTGAGAATAGAAACAGGTTACGAGATAACTGTCGGAGGCCCGATACCTTTCAGTGAAAAAATTGATAAGATTCATACAAGTCTCGCCCTCTGAGAGAATCGTATACACATGCAAACAGAGAGAAAATACGCATTCAGGACAGAGCTGAACCTCACCCACAAGCCTGACAGAAGAATTTCTTCTGTCGACTGCGGAAAAGACGAGACAGAGTTGACAGACGATTGGCGCATCATCATAGCAAAAGATGCCTCAATTGTAATTGCCAATGCAGCCAAAGACCTTGCGGAATATCTCTCTGTAAGCATGAATGTCGCATGTGGAGTGAAAAAGGCGGACGGACCGCGAGAGAAAAAGACAATAACAATAACAATCGGAGAAAATAAAAAAAATCTCCGCATTCCCGGCTCTTATATTGTTGAAGCCGGAAATGAAAGCATTGCCATATATGGTTATGACGCAAGAGGTGCGGCACAGGGAGTTTATTACATACAGGATGTTATGAACTTGAAGGAAGCCCCGTGCTTTCCAAAGGGAACTTTTAAACGCGAACCGCTATTCTCTCCACGGATGACTCATTCCGGCTGGGGTCATAACCAGTTCCCGGACAATCATCTGAAAGCTATTGCACGCTCCGGTATAGATTCCATACTTCTCTTCACAAAAGACGTGGACGAGACCACCACAGGATACCTTGATTTCAACGAACTTATAGAGAGGGCAGCCTCTTTCGGGCTGGATGTCTATCTCTACAGTTATCTGAAAAGTCTCAAGCATCCGCGGGATAAAAATGCTCTTGAATTCTATGAAAATTCCTATGGAAGACTTTTTAAAGAATGCCCTGGAGCAAAAGGGATTATTCTCGTCGGCGAATCATGTGAATTCCCAAGTCACGACATAGTCAATACTACCGGAAGCCTGGATAACTTTAATGACGGATTAAGACAACCCAAGCCAAGTCCCGGCTGGTGGCCTTGCTATGACTATCCAGAATGGTTGGATATTCTTAAAAAAGTCATACATAAAAATAAGAAGGATGCTGAAATCGTGTTCTGGACATATAACTGGGGTTATGCGCCGGAAAAAGACAGAATAAAGCTAATTGAATCACTGCCAAAGGACGTCTCTTTGCTCGTTACCTTCGAAATGTTCGAGGAAATGAAACATGAAAATATCTCCGATGTCTGCATGGATTACAGTATTTCATTTCCTGGTCCCGGTAAATATTTTATAAGCGAGGCCAAAGCCGCAAAAAAGAAGAATATCAAACTCTATACGATGAGCAACACCGCAGGCATGACGTGGGATTTCGGCGTAGTCCCTTATATTCCAGTTCCTTACCAATGGGGCAAAAGAAATGACGCTCTCCACAATGCCAGGGAAAAATGGAATCTGAGCGGATTGATGGAATCTCACCATTACGGAATATATCCCTCGGAAATAAGCGAACTTGCCAAGTGGAGTTTTTGGAACCCATCACCATCGCCTGAAGAGCTTATGAAACAAATAGCGGAAAGAGATTTCGGAAGGAAATCAGCATCGAAGGTATTGAAGGCTTGGAAGTTATGGAGTGAGGGTATGGACGATTATATTCCGTCGAATGAAGACCAGTACGGTCCGTGCAGAGTCGGACCGTCATATCCGCTTATATTTCACCCCGACATTACGCGTAGGTTTGAACCACAGGAAATAGTCATGCCATCGGTGCGGTATGCGCATTTTGGATCAAAAATTGTTAAGACATTTTATCATCCTTTCGAGAATGCCCAGCAGTCGCCGGGAGCTATGCGTTATCCGATTGAAATAAAACATCTTTCAAAAATGCTGGCAAAATGGAATGACGGTCTTGAATGCCTTGAAAAAATTGCCAATGATGTTCCCTGCAATAAAAAAAGAAACCTTGAAAAAATGTTGGCGCTGGGTACTTTTATAGCTAACACATTAAAAACAACCATTAATGTCAAGACATGGTGGATTCTTAATATGCAGCTCTTTAATGAGAAAAATAAGACCACAATACTTAATATACTTGCACAACTCGAAGATGTTGCGCTCAAAGAAATTGACAATGCTAAAAAAACTATTCCTATTGTGGAATCACACTCGCGCCTCGGTTGGGAACCGAGCATGGAATATATGACAGACCGCGAACATCTCGAATGGAAAATAAAGCAAGTCAGAATAGTTCTTGATTATGAAATACCAGCCTACAAAAAGATAATCCGATTAGGGTAACGGGAGAATTCAGTGAACGCAATTATTACATCCGGGAAAGGAACTATAAATATTGGCGCTGTGGCAATGCCGGTTATTGGAGATTATGATTGCCTGGTCAAGATAAAAACTTGCCTTTTTTGCAACAGCACGGACCGGCATATAGTTGACGGAACTTTCGATTTCGGAATTCAATATCCGTGTATTCTCGGACACGAATCCATAGGACAGATTGTCTCGGTAGGGAAAAAGGTCAGAAATTTTGCTTCCGGCGACTGGGTAACAAGCCCGAATGCCGTATATCCTGGGGAAGTAGAAAGCGGGATGGGGTCCGGTTTCGGCGGTTTTGCTGAATTCGGAAAGGTCAGGGACTCCATGGCAATGTCTGCTGATGGACTAATCAGCGCGCAGGATATCACTGAATTCTTCCGCTACATGCAGAAAATTCCCGCAGAACTTTCCCCTGATAGATGTTTTCTTATCGGCTGTTCAAAAGAAATCTATTCTTCGGTAAAGCAGATTATTGCAAGCGGTGGAATATGCGGGCGTTCCTTCCTGATTGCCGGAGCGGGCGCCGCAGGATGTCTCTTTGCCCTTTTTCTGAAAATAAGCGGAGCGGAAAATGTTTCAATAACAGCAAGACAGCATACACAGCTCGACTTCGCGTTAAAATCAACCCCTGTTGATAACGCCATACCGTTCAATGAATTAAATTCACATGGGCGCAGTTTTGATGCGCTTATTGATACCACGGGCAGCAGTTCGGCGGTTGATTTCCTGCTGGATAATTCTATCCGTGAAGACGGATTTTTTTTCAGCTATGCAGTGTATCCTGAAATGGCAAAAAAAGATTTTTTTGAGAACTTTAAAAAGAGAATTCATTTTCAGCGAATAGACCCGGTCGAGTCATCCACTCATGACGAGATATGCCAGATGCTCCTGCATAATATAATCGATACGAACTCTTTTACTACATATCGTTTTCATGCGGATGACGCCGTTCAGGCATGGGCAACTGTACGCGATAAGAAAACGGTCAAAACGGCAGTGCTTTTTGACTGAATAAAATAATAATTTGAACTTAAAAGGAGTTTAATTATGAATTTTGATGTTGTTTTCGGTATTGATATGGAGACGGATGTCGGATCATTTACTTCTTTCTATGAAGGCGTTAAATACGGCACGCCGGAACTTCTTTCAATATTTAAAAAGTATGACGTAAAGGCGACGTTTTATTGGACGGGCCATGCCGCCGAAAACAATAAGAATATAGTAAAAAAAGTTGCGGCATCTGGCCATGAGACTGGTTGTCACGGTCTTTACCACGAAACTCTGGGTGATCCCATTTTTCCGCTTCCTAACAATTGGCCGGTACTTCCTTTCGAAGTTGAAGGAAGAATAAGAACGGCAACAGAAATAGTCAATAAAGTTTCAGGGGAAAAGTCTCTCAGCTTCCGCTGTCCAAGACTCTGGGGAAGCACGGCAGTTCTGAACGCCCTTGAGAAATTAGGCTATAAATCCGATGCCAGTCTGCCGCTCTATTTTTATCGCAATATGTTTAAACCATATCATCCATCGTCTAAAAACTGGACGAAAAAAGGGACAATGAAGATAGTCGAAATACCCAATTTCTGTGACCTTTCGATGGAAAGTAGTGACCCCTTCCAGCGCGACCGTGACCAGTGGCCACTCTTTAGGACAAAGTCAGCAACCGCACTAATGAATAAAGCCGATTCATTTATAAAATATGTAGATAAGAAAAAGACCCGGCCGGTCCTCTGTTTCTACTTTCATCCCTGGGAATTTTATAAAATGCCGCAGGGCAGTATTGATTTCGGGGAAGCAAGCGTAAAGCCGTTGCCCTTTATCGTTAAAAACTGCGGGAAAAAAGCATGTGAAGAATTTGATAAACTTTGCGAAATGCTCCTCGAAAAAGGGGCATTTTTTAAAACAGCCGGAGAAATAGCGAATGAATATTGATGATCTTATGAAGGGGGACAGTCCGAAGGCACTTTCCTTTCCACATTTTCCAAGCCGATACCAAGCGGTAATATGGAGAAACTGGGGACTCGTTCCGCATGAAAGATTAGCGCTGATACTTGAAACATCGAAAGGAAACGTGGAGAGAGCAGCCAATGACCTTGGGCTGCCCAATATTGAAGTGTCAAAGAACTGGCTGGAGAAGGGTTATCTTACAATAATCAGAAATAACTGGCATCTGTTGGCCTACGGACAGCTCCTTGCCCTGCTTGACTGGACGCCTGATAAAATGGACTATATTCTTCGCGAAGAAGATTTTTTATGGCATAAGCTTGGGAATCACAAGCCGTCAGTTGTAAAGACGGTATTTTCCCAACTTACGGAAGATGAAAAGAAGAGAACCGAGCTTATAAAACAGACAGCATCAGGGCTTTTTAATTCGTTTTCTGAAACAGAAAGACCATTCGACTTTATACGGGAATACAGTTCATATGGAGAAAAAGACAAATCAAAAAGTTGTTTTGACCTCAATTTTATATATTCATTTCACGCCCTTTACGGGGATACTCTTATGGAGTCGGAGCTTGACCCTTATCCTGATACGCTGCTCAAGGCATATTCGGAGACAGGTGTTAACGGGATATGGATTCAGGTAATATTATATACTCTTTATCCGTTTGAAAATGCCCCGGAATATTCAAGAGGTTGGGAAAAGAGGATTGAGGGACTTCGGGAGCTGGTAAAACGCGCCAAGAAATTTGGTATAAAAGTTTACCTTTATTTGAATGAACCGCGCGGAATGCCGGAAAGGTTTTTTGAAAAATATCCTGAATGGAAAGGTGTTGAGCATAAAGATATATTTGCGCTTTGCACATCGGTTGAAGGTGTTCGCAAATATCTTGAAGATTCGTGTTTTAATGTATTTAAAAATGTTCCGGGACTTGGCGGAATATTCTGTATTACAATGAGTGAAAACCTTACGAACTGCCATGCAAAAAGATTCGGAGATAAATGTCCTTTATGTTCCCAAAAATCAGTTGCCGAAGTAATAGCGGAAACCGTATCAGCAATCGAAAAAGGGGTACACCGTGCGGCACCTGAGGCGCGTGTTATGACGCATACATGGGCATGGAGCGAAGATACGCAAAAGACAATAGACCTTCTTCCCGAACAAGTTGAGGTTCTCGGCGTTAGTGAATGGGGGAAAGAATTCGAATTTCAGGGAGTTAGAGGGAGCGTTGTCGATTATTCCATGTCGGTTATAGGGCCTTCTGAAGAGGCGCTGAAAGCATGGAGTGCGGCTAAATCGCGCGGCCTTAAGACGGTTGCGAAGGTACAGCTTAATAATTCCTGGGAATGTTCGGCAGTCCCGTATCTGCCGGTGCCGTATCTGGTAAAGGAGCATCTTGATAATTTGGAAAAAGCTGGAGTCTCGGGACTTATGTCAAGCTGGACGCTTGGCGGATATCCGGGACCTAATCTTGAACTTACATTCAGGACGCCCGAAGAGGTGGCATTGGAAAGATACGGAGTGAAGGCATCGGACGCAATATGCGAAGCATGGAAGACATTCGGGGATGCGTTCCGCGAATTTCCGTTCCATGTCGGAGTTCTTTATGTTGCGCCGCAAAATTACGGACCGATGTCACTTTTCTATGAAAAATCTACGGGATATAAGGCTACAATGATAGGTTTCCCTTATGACGATCTCGAAGGCTGGCGCGCTATTTATCCTGAGGATGTCTTTGAAAGCCAGTTTGCAAAACTCTGTGAAAAATGGGAAAAAGGTCTCGATGAACTCAAAAAGGCAAGGGAATTTGTTTCCTCCGAAAATTTATCCAATTTTATAGACCTTGAAAACGTATCGGAAGCGGCGTTCTGTCACTTTAAGAGTACCCTGAATCAGATAAGGTTTGTAAGGAAAAGAAATTCCGGTAGAGTTGACGGCATTCAGGAACTCATTGATGATGAAATAAATATAACTGAGAGACTGCTGGCTGTTGTTTCAAGAGATTCAAGGGTGGGATTTGAAGCGAGCAATCATTACTATTATACGCGAAATGATCTGATTGAAAAAATATTGAACTGCTTAGATATGAAAAGGAAATTTATAAAATGAAATCTTCAGAATTTATTGCACTTTTTGAAAAAGGGAAAAAGCGTTTTCAGATTGTCGGCGATGAAAAGAACGGCGTCCTCATTGGGCTTGATCTTGAGGGACGGCTTTTCACAATAATCGATGGAGAAGTGGTAAACAGGGTTAATCCTGAAGCGATACTGAAACAGACGAACCGTTCCGGATATCTGAATCCGGGCGGGGACGGACTTTGGCCCGCGCCTGAAGGTACGACATTGGGGTATGAATATACGACTGGCGCTTGGAGAGTTCCTGCGGCATTGACAGGAGCGCGTTATATCGTCACGGAGTCGAAAGATAATTTTCTTCGAGTTGAAGCGGAAGTTGATTTGATAAACAACAGCGGCTTCGGGATTCCGGTTATTTTCGAAAGAGGCGTAACCATTTCCGGCGACAAAAACAGTTTTAATGTAAAAGTAAAGGAATCGATACAATATATAGGGAAAGAAACACTTACAAAAGATAGATGCATGCTGGCTCCGTGGACGCTGTGCCAGTTCATTTCGGGGCCAAATAGCGAAGTTGTTTTCCCACTGCCAGCCGCTTCCGAAATATGGGACCTTTATGGGGCGAGTGATGAAAAAAGACGTGTTACAAACGGACTGTGCCATTCGAAAACGGACGGTGGGTTCCGTTACCAAATAGCGCTCGGCTCGGGGGTTGATTGGCTGGAGTACCGCAATACTGACACCGGACTTATTGTAAAAAGAACCGCCGGAAAACTGCCGGAAGGACTAAATTATATTGACATAGTAGACGCGCCCCCGACTGAAACGCCATCTGATAAAGGCATACGTTTCAGCGCGTACAGTGATCCCTCGTTTTTCATGGAAATAGAGGCATGCGGAGGAGCGCCTGAGATTTATACGCACGGCTGTGTGATGTCAGTTGAGGTGGAAACGGTTTACAGTAGTGATAAATGATTTCTCAACCTGTTTGACCTTTGGAAGGCATGACGATTAGGCTTTATTTGCACACAACAGGATATGCCTGATTATATGGCCTGCGATATACTTCTAAAATATCTTCCATGGGCCCTACGAATGCCGCACTTTAATCGGGCGGGATTTTCCAGTATTTGCTGAGATAAGGTTTAAGCTCATTTAAAAAAAAGTGCTGCACCCCGTCATTGCGAAAACTGTCGGAACTATCTTTAAATCAACGAGTTTATCCGCAAGCAGGCGAACGGGCCACCGGGCATGCCCTTCGGGGCTTTCCGAACATGCAAGCTTGAGAAGTTTCGCTTCGAAATCTCCGCCAAAAATTACTGGTCGCGGCGAAGTTTTCCGTTTTTTCGATGTCAGCGTAACTCTGTATCTTGGAGGCGTATCAATCTCCAATCTTGTTGATGGAAACAATATAGCAGTTACCGCAAAAAAATATGAACGTTTATAATTTGCAATTTACTAGGCTACTAGGCTATAGTCATTGTCCCAACTTGCAGGGGACAGATCCCCTGCAAGTTGTTTGTTGCCTGAACTGTTTGAGCCATAACCTATTGAGCTACAACCTTAACGATTAACACTGCAGAGGTTGCGTTTCCGGTTGTCGGCGTTCCTTTGACAGAAACACGATACTCGCCAAGAGCAGCGGACGCGCCAACAATAACCCTGATTTTCGCATCAGGCACATCACTCGCCTTAATCAGAACGTAGTTCGGTTTTACCCCGATTCCATTTGCTTCGATGTCAAGCTTCACGTCCTGTTTGAAATAAGCGCCCCTCTTCAGCGATACAGTAACGGTTGTTTCATCGCCCTGTTTGACGGTTGTGGACGATGGTACGATAATACTGAATTCCTGATTTCCGGAACTGATACCGCCCTGGTCGCTCTCTTTTGTGCTCCAGCATCCTGATGCAGTAATCAAAACCAGCATCATAAAAATTGCGATTAGATTTTTCATGTTTATTTCCCTTTCGTAAATGGTGATTGTTCCGTTGCCAATTGACTATCCGTTCGAATTACGCCCCCCCCTTTTTCTCCTTTTCTTTTAATTTTGTTTTAGGACATGACTACTTTTTTTGATTCTGCCCAGAGTTCTTCTTGTTGTCTTGAGTGTCTTGTGTGTTTTCATGTTTCCTGTAACTGGAATCGCCGATGAAGCCTTTCAGCGGGCATAATGCAAACACCGGGCATTTTTTGCAGCCGATAATTACGGCGATTGGGCATAAGGTCATTTCAGTTCTCCTTTTGAATTACAGTTAAGTCCTTTAATCAATGGCAGTAAGCGCCACCAACGGAGACCGAGTGCGATTGACAAAAAAGCAAAAAAAGCCGTGCCGAAGGCACAGGCGACATATGCATATTTGGCACGCTTCAACCGTTCCCTCCCCTGGAACAGTTCAAGCGTGCCTGCATCAAATCGCCTTTCCCCATTGCTGACCTTATCTTTCCCCGCGGCAATCCGCCTCTCTCCTTTGGCTATCCGCTCCCTAGCCTCCCTGAAGCCGCTTCCGCCTTTCAGCAGTTTGTCTGCCAACACCAAAAGCAGGTTGTCTTCGGCTTCAGCATACTCGATTTTCCCATCTGCGCACTCTTCCCTTCCAGCTTCCAGCTCATCTCTGCCGTTCTCAAGCCTGGACTTTCCTTCTTCAAGTTGCCTTTGACCATCGGCTATTTGTATTTCCCCGGCAATAATCGCCTTGCGGAGAAACATATAGCCAGCCACCGACAGAAAAGTCAGTAGAATTATGAGCAGTAGCACAAGCAACTTGCCCATGATGTTTCCCTCTTTGTTTTATTGCCTACAACATTGCAATTACCGCATTTGTGATGCAGGAATTCCCCGTTTTTCTAACTCGCAGACGACAACGCTATTTGTCGCCATTATAAGTAAATATACCCCGCGCCAAGGCCGCTTACTATGGGGCAAACCCCTATCCTCTATGGGGTAAAACCCTACCATATATGATTTTTTCCATTGAATCAATCTGCCCGCCCGCCCTTGTCGTCGGCAAGCAACGCCTTCGCGGTGTTTACAAGTTCTTGTACCTTCATTTGCAGTTGCTCCACTTCCAGTTCCTGATTTCCGGCAAGTCCAAGCCGTGCTTATTGATGTATTGCCGGTGCTCGACAAGCTTATCCCCCAACATTTCTTTTAAGCGGACTCCTTCAGCGCCTAATTGCGGCAAGCGTTTTATCGCATCCAGCACCAAGTGAAACCGGTCAAGACCGTTTAAAACCGTCATGTCGAAATATGTTGTGATAGTACCCTCTTCCCTGTAACCATGAACGTGCATATTGGCATGATTATTCCGTCGGTAGGTTAACTGGTGCACCAAAGAAGGATAGCCGTGAAAGGCAAAAATGACCGGCTTGTCTTTGGTAAATAACGCATCGAACTCTTGCTCGTTCAACCCGTGCGGATGTTGCGTGTTTGATTCCAATTTCATCAGATCGACAACGTTGACCACTCGGATTTTTAAATCCGGCAGGTGTTTACGCAGGATGGAAACCGCGGCCAGAGTCTCAAGAGTGGGGACATCACCGCAGCAAGCCATCACCACATCCGGTTCCTTGCATTTATCGTTTCCGGCCCATTGCCATATGCCGATACCTTTAGTGCAATGTTCAACCGCGTCTTTCATATTCAGCCATTGCGGCGCCTGATATTTACCCGCGATCACTACATTAATATAATGGCGGCTCCTTAAGCAATGATCCCAAACCGATAGCAAACAATTGGCATCCGGCGGAAGGTAAACGCGTACAATTGAGGCCTTTTTATTTACCACGTGATCAATAAAACCGGGGTCTTGATGAGTAAACCCATTATGGGCTTGCTGCCAGACATGGGAAGCAAGCAGGTAATTAAGCGAAGCGATTTTCCGTCGCCAAGGTAATTCTGCGGTGACTTTTAACCACTTGGCGTGCTGGTTAAACATTGAATCGATGATGTGAATGAAAGCCTCGTAACAATTGAACAGCCCATGCCTTCCCGTTAGAAGATACCCCTCGAGCCAACCTTCACATTGATGTTCGCTTAACATTTCCATCACCCGGCCATCGGTGGAGAGAAACTCATCATTATCTTTCATCCGGGCTTCCCACTGCCGGGTGGTGACTTCAAAAACACAATTCAACCGGTTGGAAAGCGTCTCATCCGGGCCGAAAATCCGGAAATTACGTTGTTCCCGATTGAGTTTAACCACATCGCGCAGAAATTCTCCCAGCATGTGCGCGTCCGATGCCTCAGCCGAACCCGGGGTCGGCACATCCACCGCGTATTTTTGAAAATCGGGCATAAGCAAATCATGCAATAATAACCCGCCGTTGGTGTGAGGGTTAGCGCCCATGCGCCGATTGCCTTCAGGCGCCAACTCAAGCAATTCCGGCACGAGGCGGCCATCTTTATCAAAAAGTTCCTCCGCCTTATAACTTTTCATCCAGTTTTCAAGCAGCTTCAAATGGCCGGGATGCTCGGAATCAACCAGCAAAGGTATCTGGTGGGCTCGAAAAGTACCCTCGATCTGCAAACCATCGACGACTTTCGGCCCGGTCCAGCCCTTGGGTGAGTTAAGCACGATCATCGGCCAGCGCGGCCGGGTGCTGTCATTGTTATCACGAGCATTACTTTTTATCCGTCTGATATTTTCGAGGACCTCTTCCAAAATACCAGCCATGAGTTGATGCATTTTTTCCGGATCATCGCCTTCCACAAAGTAAGGCGTCCAGCCATAACCGCGCAATAATTGCTCCAGCTCCTCATGTTCGATACGTGCCAAAACCGCCGGGTTGGCAATTTTATAACCGTTAAGATGTAAGATCGGCAACACCACCCCGTCGGTAATGGGATTAAGAAATTTATTAGAGTGCCATGCGGCAGCTAAAGGGCCGGTTTCCGCTTCGCCGTCACCGACAACACAAGCAACAATCAAATCGGGATTATCGAATGCCGCACCAAAAGCATGACTTAACGAATACCCTAACTCGCCGCCCTCATGAATCGATCCAGGTGTGGTCGGCGCAACATGGCTCGAAATTCCCCCGGGAAAGGAAAATTGTTTAAACAACTTTTGCAGTCCGGCTTCGTCCTGGGTAATATCAGGATAAACTTCACTCCATGTGCCTTCGAGGTAGACATTGCCTACAATCGCCGGGCCGCCGTGGCCGGGACCAGAGATATAGAACATATTCAAATCATATTTCTTAATCACACGGTTCAAATGCACATAGATGAAATTTTGCCCCGGAGTAGTGCCCCAATGCCCCAGGAGCATAGATTTTACATGCTCCAGCTCCAACGGCTTACGAAGCAAAGGGTTGTCGCAGAGATAGAGTTGTCCGACCGACAAATAATTGGCAGCGCGCCAGTAAGCATTAATCTTTCGCAGCAGCTCGGGGGATAGCGTGCATGTCTTCATTTTTCAATTATCCTTTTATTCAGCTAATGGTGTTTCTGTTTTCATGTTTCGCATAAACCCATAATTATTTTTAGGACAGCTTGCCAATTGCGACTACCAGCAGTATGAGCGCCGCTACACCACTCATCGCATAGCTGCTTTTCGGACTGTTCCCTGTCCGCCTTTCCAGATGTACTTAACCGTTCGCATCTTCATCCACCCAGTATCCCTGACGATTGTAATGGCCATGCAGTCGGCTCTCATAATCCCGAGTCAGCATAGACTCCTCCGTGTATTCCGGTGACTGCTTGATGGCATCGCGGGAAAGATTGACGAAGACTTTCGACTCGCTCCAGCTGATAGACTTGATCCATTTCGGTGAAACCAGAACTTTCTTTCCCGGCCACCAGTTCTGTGTATCAATGATTAAATAACGAATTGTCCATGTCTCGTCATCAATGATAAAATCACCGACGCTGCCTATCTCTCCGTCCGTTGCCTGGATATTATAGCCGGTCACTTCGCGAGTGCTGCGCAAATTGGGATCCCAATGTTTCTCACCCGGGGTTGATATTTTCTTCTCTTCACAGTCACGCGTGACGTCTGGATAAGTTCTCCACATAGATGGAAAAGCCCCCTCAATATGTGGATTGCGCCAATACACCGGCCATCCATAATACACGTAGTAGGTTTCCTCGAATTGTTGAGAAACGGGTTTGTCCTTGTCCAATCGGGGACTATCCTCAATCTGTTTTTTTGTCAAATTAATGGTGATGTGTTTCTCTTCTTTAACCACTGCTGTCAGCGCATATGGAGAGATCAGCACCTGTCTGTCCATAAGCCAGTTCCCCGTCTCGGTGATCAGATAGCGGATAACCCAGACGCGGTCATCAAAATAGAATTCTTTCACCTTTCCTATTTCCCCGTCGAGGCTTTTCAATTTGTAACCCTTTAGTGTTTTGGCTTTGTTCAACATGACAGTTTTCCTTTCGTTATTTGAATTTTACTTTTTTTACGGTATGCGGTTCCACCCCCGCCCCAATGGCCGGCATCAACGACAATGGCGACAATAAAAAGAGCCAGCCAGCCGCCTGACAACATGTGATTGTTGTTTAGCATGGCCGCCATATAAGCGAGTGTTGTATATGGCATGAATACGAATCCCAGTATCGGCCACAGCTGGGTCTCGAATGCACGTCCGAACCAACCCGTAAACAGGAAGGCGAGAAACATCATGACACGTGGCACGGCCAAGGCGACAACCGCAAATATGCATCCCATCTTTTTTTCTCCTTTGATAAAGCATCGCCGACAATCGTTTGGGCTTCCTCTATAATGTTGCGCAGATAATCCGCTCCAGGTTTCCCCGCATAAGGGCTTACTTCCATCATTCACCTTTTAATTATTCTGAGGACTTTTTTGCTAAAGCCTCCATCAGCTTATCGAACGGTTCGTTAAATTTTGCAACGCCTTCTTCCTCAAGTTGTTGGGTCAATGTGTCGATATTAATTGCGAGATCCGGCAAGCATTCCATCACGCGCTTTGCTTCATCAAGATTTTCTTCGAGGCTCAATTTGGGCTTGCCGTGATCACGGTAAGCATCGATGGTTGCAGGCGGAACCGTATTCACGGTTGCCGGGCCTATCAACTCTTCAATATATTTTATATCGCTATAATCAGGATTTTTGGTGCCGGTGCTGGCCCAAAGCAAGCGCTGTGTGCGTGCGCCCTTATCCGCCAGTTTCTTGAATCTGTCGCTGCTAAATATCTCCTTGTAAATTTGATAGGCCATTTTTGCGCTGGCAATGGCCACTTGTCCATGCACCTTCCTGGCAATTTCCGCCTTGTCGCCCGGCGCGAAGGATTTCTCAATCACAGGGTCAACCAAAGTATCAATACGGCTTAAAAAGAAGCTCGCCACCGAGGCCACATCTTTCACCGACTTACCGCAAGCTGCGCGCGACTCAAGCCCTGCAATATAAGCTTGTACAACCTGTCGATAGCGCGGCAATCCAAAGAGCAAGGTCACATTAACATTAATCCCTTCACTGATAAGCTGCTCAATTGCAGGCAGTCCATCTGCTGTTGCCGGAACTTTAATGAAGACGTTGGGTCGGTTCAAGGCGCGCCACAATCGGCGGGCTTCCTGAATCGTGCCATTGGTGTCGTGCGCCAGGTGGGGATTGACCTCCAAGCTGACATAACCATCTTGCCCGTCAGTCCGTTCGTACAACGGACGAAACTCATCGGCGGCGCTCTGCACATCGCTCCGGCTGATGGCTTCATAGATTTCATTGGCGCTTTTTTTTTCAAGAGCCATGACCCGAATATCCTCGTCGTAATCATGGCTCTCTACAATCGCTTTTTCGAAGATGGATGGATTCGAAGTCATTCCCCGCAGCCCATCTTCTTCTATCAAACGCCGCAGTTCGCCGCTGACGATCAGGTCACGCCGGATGTAATCCAGCCAGATTGACTGTCCAAGTATTCTCAATTGATTCAAAGGGTTGTTTTTCATGATTCAACTCCTGCTTTGCATTGATTAAAATACTTCTTTGATAATTAATTTTTCATCAACATGCAAATTGAGTAAAAACTTTTCTATCGCATCCATCATTGGCGGAGGGCCGCATAGATAAACATTTTTGCCGCAGTCTTTTATGTTTGCTTTGAGAAATTTTTCAGTGATAAGCCCGCGAGAATATCCTTTTACATCTTCATCAGATAAGATATTGATGAAATTTTTACCTAATATTTTTTCAAATTCACTTTTTAAGATAATGTCATCTTTTGTTTTGTTGGCAAAAATTAGAGTATTGTTACCTATTTTATTTTTAAACTGGAGATATCTGAAGATGGAAACAAAGGGAGTAACGCCTGCTCCGCCGGCAATAAAAAGCCCCTCATTTTTGTAGGCAATTGTGCCAAAAACACCATGCAAAATCAATTGATCATTCTTTTTCAGCTGCAGGAGTTCGTTTGTAACACCTTTATGCGACGGATATGTTTTGATGGTAAACTGGAGGTAATCCTCATGCGGCAGGCTTGTAAACGTAAATGGTCTTTTTTCATCCTGCCAGCCTTCTTTATCTATGGATATTTCTGTGGCTTGCCCGGGAATGAACTGTAACTGTTCTGGTTTTTCAACATCAATCTGCAACACGTCCCGAGTGATATGTCTTATTGATTTAATTTTCACATAATGGTTTTTCATTGTAAACAAATTCCCTTTATTTCATTTTCCCGATTTCTTCTTCTACTTCTTTTGCTCCCTCGGCATAGAACTTTTCTTCATCAGGGGCGAGTTCGTGGAGCAATCTTAGAAATTCTCCAGCGTGTACACGTTCCTCGTTCGCGATATCCTTGAGTACTTCTACGGCGAGCTTGTTGTCGGTTGAATCGGCAAGCTGCATGTACAACTGAATCGCTTCGTATTCTGCTGACACCATGAAACGAATTGATCTGATGAGCTCCTCTTCCGTGAGCTTTCTGTCGTTTGACAATCCCGAAAAGGGCGATCCGAATTCCGGCATGTCCATTCTCCTTTTTTACCTACTTTCAATCGGCAAAGCTTCATCAGGCATTAAGAAATACCAGCAGATCGGCATTGAGCTTGTCTGCGTGTGTGCATGCCAGGCCGTGAGGCGCGCCCGCATATATCTTTAATGTTGAGTTCTTAACCAACTTCGATGAACGGAGGGCTGCAGCGCCAATCGGCACGATCTGGTCGTCATCGCCATGAATGATAAGCGTCGGAACATCGAATTTCTTGAGATCTTCGGTGAAATCCGTTTCAGAAAACGCTTTAATACAGTCAAAGGTGTTTTTATGCCCCGCCTGCATCCCCTGAAACCAGAACGAGTCGACTGTACCCTGCGAAACACTTGCGCCGGATCTGTTAAACCCGAAAAAAGGGCCGGCTGCGAGATCCTTGTAAAACTGGGAACGATTGGTGATAGAGCCGAAACGTATCTCGTCGAACTTCTTAATCGGCAAGCCGTCGGGATTCTCCGTTGTCTTCAGCATCAGCGGCGGAACAGCAGAGATCAGCGCGGCCTTGGACACTCGTTTCGTGCCGTGCCGGCCGATATAACGGGCAACTTCGCCGCCCCCCGCTGAAAAGCCGATTAAAACGGCATTCTTCAAATCTAACGTTTCGATGAGCTTCGCGAGATCATCGGCATACGTATCCATATCGTTGCCGTTCCATGGCTGGGCAGACCGTCCATGACCGCGACGGTCATGGGCAATGCAGCGATAGCCGTTGGAGGCCAGAAACAACATCTGAGATTCCCAGCTATCCGAATTGAGTGGCCAGCCATGACTTAACACGACGGGCTGTCCCGAACCCCAGTCTTTGTAGTAAATTTTTGTACCGTCTTTAGTTGTGATTGTATTCATGATTACATTTTCCCCTTGGCTGGCAACAGTTAGGTTCTATAAAATAATTTGCGTTCTTTAATTACGGCATCAAGAAAATCACCAGTTGACTAAAATCATCACCGGAGCAAACTCGTCCGGCATATTTCCGAACCAGCTTCTGTTATGCTTGATGATATTGACAAGCCCGATCTGGAACCCGGTATCCGTCTCTTCTACATAATTAACAAGCCCGAACTGCACCCCTTTCAGTCGGTTTGCGTAGTTAACCACACCGGTCAGCAGTCCCATCATGAAACCTTCCGTGTAGTTTATGAAACCGGCGTTCCATCCTAACGAGTCCTGCTTGGCGTAGTTGATCAGCGCCCACTGTACGCCTTTGTAGTTGTCGGCATAATTGAAGAAAACCCCCCAGCTCAGGCCGATACTGGTACCAGTTGAACCGTTTACAAATCCGAGGGACAGCGCCGTCTGCGGATTTTCCCCCCATACACTGAGGGTAATGCCCTCTATCGTCGTACTCCGATTGTAAACTGCTATATCCGGTGTAAGACTCAGGTTGAATGGCTTGGTTTCCGCCATAACTCCAGTCGTAACCAGAATTGTGACCAGACATGCGAATAGCTTTTTCATGATTTATTTCTTTTTTCTTGTCATCTGCCTTTTAACGAACCCGTCCCCGCTGTAATATGCAAAGCTACGTTGAAATGCCCGTGTTGGTGTTATTTTACAACATCGCCGGTTTTCTTCGCGGTCGTATCCAGAGCATCTCCGGTTGCCTCAGCAGCCGAGTTCACAGCGTCACCGCTAGTCTTCACAGCTTCGCCGGTCTTCTTCGCCGCCGTATTTAGTGCATCTCCGGTTGCCTCAGCAGCTGAGTTCACAGCGTCACCGCTAGTCTTCACAGCTTCGCCGGTCTTCTTCGCCGCCGTATTCAGAGCATCTCCGGTTGCCTCGGCAGCCGAGTTCACAGCTTCGCCGGTCTTTTCAGCAGCCGTTTTATCGGACTTCTTGCCGCAGCCGCTCAAAAACACGATTCCCGCAACCGTTAAAATACCCAGCGCCTTTAACATCATATTGATTTTCATAATTATTCCCTTTTTCTTTAATTTTTTTCTCGTCTCTATTTCTTAAATCCGCCCCATAAGAACCAAAATGAGCAGAATCAGAATAACAATTCCAATCCCTCCGCTTGGATAATACCCCCACCGCTTGCTGTGAGGCCAGGTGGGCAATGCACCGACAAGAACAAGGATTAAGACAATCAGCAGTATTGTTCCGATACTCATTTTATTGCTCCTTTCAATTCGTTTGATTTGATTTCGGATGATGCGTTTTCCCCGATAAATTGCTTCTTTCCCCGTGTCGTTGTGGTTGTTTTGCTTCCTTCCTATTGGTTACAGGTTTTTCCCTTTGAAAACACTATAGTCTGTTTACGAACCGCTTAACATGGGGGAAACCCTACTTCTCTATGGGGTAAAACCCTACCGCTCCGCAGCCGGCATCTCTTTGTGGTATGATAAGGGAACAGCGGGAAAAAATTTGAATTTGTGCTATATCGAGCTTATATTCGAATTGGGGAAAGGGTAGAATCTTAATGTTAACCGTCATGAATGAATTTAATTTCAGATGAAAAAAATAACCGTTATTCTTGCCGATGATCATACCGTCGTGCGACAGGGGCTCCGTGCTCTGCTGAACGACGAGAAGGATATCGAAGTCGTAGGTGAAGCTGAAAATGGCAGGCAGGCTGTCGAACTTGCTATGTCTCTCTCTCCTCTCGTGCTTGTCATGGACATATTGATGCCGTTGCTCAACGGGACTGAAGCCACCCGCCAGATAAAAGAGAATCGGCCCTCCGTTAAAATAATCATACTTTCAGCACATTGCAGCGACGACCATATCGAACAGGTTATCGCAGCCGGAGCATCGGGCTATCTCATGAAAATGACTTCGGCCCAAAACCTTGCACGCGCTATCAGGGAAGTCGGAAAAGGAAATACATTCTTCGATTCGTTAACTGCAAAACGCATCTATTCACAGTACCGGAAATCTCTGTCCGGCGGAAAGCTTATCAGGCCGCGCGGCTCAAACCTGACGTCGCGCGAGTTGGAAGTCCTTCAGCTAATCGCTGAAGGCATGGCGAACAAGCAGATTGCCGATGAGCTTAACATTAGCATCAAAACGGTAGAAAAGCACAGACAGCAATTGAAGAAAAAACTTCATATCCAGGAAACTGCTGGCCTTACCCGCTACGCAATCGCCGAAGGCATCATTGAAAACGGAAAGTGAATCCGGCGCTCAGGCAAGCGCACCCTTCAGCGCATTCAGCAGCGTTTCTTCCTTGAACGGTTTCTTTATTATCCCCTCAACAAGATGCGACACATTTTCCTCTTCCAGCACATTCTCAATGAAAGGCTTTCCTGAGACAATGAATACTTTTGTTGCGGGATTCTTATCTTTGATTTCTTTCATGATTTCAATTCCTGTCAGATGCGGCATCTTGTAATCGATCAGGGCGATATCAAAAATATTTTTACCAATCAGTTCTATTCCTTCGACCGGACTTGACGTGTTCATTACTGAATATCCTTCATCCCTCAATATGAATGCGACACCTTCACAAAGCGTCTCGTCATCATCAATCAATATTATCCGTGCGTTTTTCATTTCATATTCCCAGTGGGACCTCTATTTGAATGAATTTTCTACCTTAATTTGCCCTTTTTCGGTAAAACTATTGTTACCGTAGTCCCGTTGCCGGGTTCGCTTTCTATATCAATGGAACCGCCATGTATGTTCACAATCTGATTGCAGACAGTAAGCCCCAGCCCCGTTCCCTTCGCCTTTGTCGTGAAGAAAGGATCAAATACCTTTTCCTGATGCTGGATGTCTATCCCCTGCCCATTGTCCTTAATCCGAATTTTGATGAACTCAGGATAGCTGTCGGCCGATATCTCTATTTCACCATCGTCTTCACCGTCGCCGCCCGATACCGCGTCAGCGGCATTGTGCAGAAGATTGTGAAAAACCTCCTTCATCTGAATAGGATCGGCGCTCATTATAAGCCCTTTCAGGTAATCGAAATTCCTTTTGAGTCGTACATTTTTCTTGATCTGCCTCCTCAGATTTTCAACACATTCGTCTATAATATCATATATGACAATATTCTTGTGATGAGGCGTCCCCAGCCGGGAATAGAATAGAAGATTATTTATGATCTGATCGCTCTCGTCAACCATCTTGTCTATGTTTTTAAGCTGTTCCCTGACAGCTTCATCCTTTGCCTTTCTCCTGATGATGACTGCGGAAATCGTTATCGCCGCGAGTGGATTGCGCAACTCGTGTGCCACCGTCGCCGCAAGAGTACCGATGTCCGAGAGACGCTTCGCCCTTTCCAGTTTCGCCTGGATATCAAGCAGCGCCTCGGCCCTTTCCTTCACAATACTCTCCAGAGTCTCCTTGTCCCGCATCAATATTTCTTCGGCCTTCTTGCGTTCCGATATATCCATAAATAATGCTGCAACCTGGTGCGGCATCGTACGATATGCAAACACTTGATAATATTTTTTCAGGTCGGAAGAATAGCTTTCAAATTCAATCGGCTCTCCAGAAAGTGCCACCTTGCCGTAAAATTCAACCCATGCGGGATTGTCGCCAGGAAGTATCTCATTATGAGTCTGATACAACACATCATTGCGCTTCAGTCCCGTCAGCTTCTCAAACGCCTGGTTGATTTCAATAAAACGATAATCGCATGGAATGCCGTTGTCATCGCAGATGATTTCGTGGAGGGCAAAGCCTTCTGTCATGCTGTCAAACAACGCGCGATAGCGTTTTTCACTATTTTCCAGAGCATCCTGTATCTTCGCATGAAGTTTGCGCAGGCGCAGTTCCATGATCCCGTAAGCAAGGTCTCCGACAAGTTCGGAAATAAGTCCCATCTCGTTACCGGGAAAAGAATTAGGCACCTCAGAGTATATACTCATAACGCCAAAGGCCCTCCCTCTGTCCATCAGGGGCATAACAATTGAAGATGCATATCCCTGCTTTAATGCCTGCTCTTGTACCCGCTTGAATTGCGGGGCGGCAAGCATTGCCTTGCAGAAGGCGGTTTCTTCGACAAAAATCACATTATCGGACAGGTCTTGCGCGTTCTCGATATTGCCTGATGTCGCAAGGTCGGCGTCCTCAATGCCTACGGAAGCGGCAGGACATAGAAAATTGTTGTCATCGCTTTCCGCAAAACCAATCCAAGCCATCTTATATCCGCAGTCTTCAACAATGATTTTGCAGGCTTCGTTCATATATTCAGTTTCATCAGTAGCCCGCATCATCGCCTGGTTGCTGCGACTTGACGCCTTCAATGCCCGGTTAAGCCTGTATAATTCATCCTCTCTCTGCTTGCGTTCTGTAATGTTCCTGATATTGCACTGGATTACCTTTTTGCGTTCAACAAAATAAACATTGCTGACGAACTCCACGTCTATTCGATGCCCGTCGGTCGTTTCCAGCGGCAAGTCTTCATAACGGATGTATTTCTCCCGCTGCAATTCCATGAAGTTGTCCTGGCTGGCAATCACGTCCTTGAAGGAGCCGAGTTCCCATATTCTCTTTCCAAGCAATTCTTCCCTCGAATACCCCAGCATCTCCACCAGAAACGGATTCACGTCATTGATCATCCCTGTTTCGGCATCTAGAATCAGTATACCGTCTTTCGCTGACTCAAAGAGCCGGCGATACCGTATCTCCGAATCTCGCAAGGCTTCTCCGGCCTGCTCTTCCTTGTTTTTCACAGCGTACCCACGTTTCTCAGCTGATTCTTATTTCTCATCTTGCCCCGTCAGGTATTTTTAATTTTTTTTAACTTCATATTACACTATAACTGCATTTAATCAAAAAAGCACGACAACCGCGCTTCGCAACCGGCAGTTCTTCCATTCCCGCTTTTTTATAAAACCTCATCCTAAAGATAACCTACCTGCGGAAAATCCCTATTCCATACGCAACGACATGTTTTCACATGGGGGAAAACCCTACCCGCCTATAGGAATACATGACCTTGAGGATGAACTAAATAACTAATATTTGTTATATTTATTTAATTTTTCTGTTTCTGGATTTGACAATCCTGCTGAAATCTTCGCCTATCTGAGCAAAGTATCTGCGGTATTCATCGGCGGAATCGGCCATGTCGCGCATCTTCGTCCGGTCGCTGAATCTTATTGCCGTATCTGCATATTTCGAGATTTTATTGTAAACGCCAAATGCCTTTACGCATGGTTCGCAGACCCGGTTTATATATGCTCGAACATGCCGCCGGCTTCCACTCCCTCTTGACCCCACTCGTCAGGATCTTCTATGCTGCAGTCACCATGAAATACTTTAATTGTCCGTTTAAGCCGCGATTCTTTGCCTTCCAATTCTGAAAAAGGTTTTTCCATCAGTGACAGACTGTCAGTAGGAAAAAGCAGGACACTGAAATCAGAAAGAGTAAAAATATTTTCTTCATACTAATTTAAAAAAATAGCCACTTGGTATTTTGTTGAAATAACACTATATTGAAAATGTGAAAAATACAATTTTAAAAATATTTTTAACACTGGGCATTATCGGACTTTTGTCCGGTTGCATGCCGGTGGTCATGTACGATACCTATGCTCCGAAATTCTCGGGAACCATCCGCTCCGCCGAGACAGGCAAGCCTATTGAAGGAGTATCCGTTGATATTGTCTCATACGGAGTATTAACGGATGAGACAGTATCCGATTCCGAAGGGAAGTTTACCGTTGGCCCATTGCGTCACTGGTTCTATCTTGTATATCTCGGATCCCCAGGAACATGGCCTACCCCATTATGGATAGAATATTATAGTGAGCCTAGGCTTCTCCTTAGCTTTCACAAAGGAAAAGATATTGACTGTTCGGGTGAATTCTGGGTTAGTTATAAATGTTATGATGGATATACCATCAAGCACAACCCCGAGGGCTATCTTATAGTTAATTTCTGGAATAAAGGCGAAAAAAAACAATTTCTTAACGAGTATCTTATCAATGGTGAAAAATCTCCCGGAAAACTTTTAATATCCGCAGGCTCTATAGAAATTACCATTGACAAAGAGTTTGCCGATTTTTTTCATGAACGGGCTGTGCAAAATTAATTTCCGGAAAGATTTTAAAACCAATCTTTAACATCTCCTGTATCAATCAGCATAACATTCATTCCATGATAAACTTTAACATCGATTCCGTAAGAATGCCAGTTTATATCCCAATCAACTCTAACCCTGACTTCAAAGGAATGGTCATTCACTTTAATTTCCAATATCTTCAGCTCCTCTTGATTCTGGAATAATGAACGGAGGATTTTTTCCAATATTTTTTTAGCACTTTCATCATCTGGGAATTTATTGCGGGAATAATTATAGACAATGTAATCCCATTTATATACTTTATGCGGGATTAAACTTAAAATGTCCAGCATTTCTTTTTGCCTTATTGATACAGTTCCCTTATAGCCGCTGTAACACTGCATCATGTATATCTTAGCCAGCTTATATCTACTGGGGGCTAAAAAAAGCATGATAGTGCTTTGATTATATAATTCTGCATCATCTTGTCTATTTTGAGTCATTATTCCTAATTTATTACCATGGGCGAAAAGCACCATTCCCCATAATTTGCCCTGATATTTCCCAAGATTAAGTTGTAGCTCTTCGAAGCTTTCACATTTAACGACTTTCTGTGTCCAAGTAAAAAGCTGTGTCGGGATCTGCCCGATAGAGCCTGAAG
>Ga0209417_1001255_pt1 | contig 47925 bp, 33 predicted proteins | sample RifGroF2_FD_184002 | JGI IMG/M metagenome (GOLD analysis project Ga0209417, IMG submission 184002) | Groundwater microbial communities from Rifle, Colorado, USA - Groundwater F2 (SPAdes) (version 2) | ecosystem: Environmental > Aquatic > Deep subsurface > Groundwater | place: Rifle, Colorado...
CAGTTCTCTTCCCGTTGCTCCCCACCCTACATCGCTGTAACGCAGTTACGTTCAGATACAGACCGGAGATCGTATGTCTGGAGAGGACTTTCACCTCCCAGTGATGTGCGCCTCACAGGCGCACGAGTGCGCAGATCATTCTGCGCTTTGGATTCCGATGGAAGCGTGGAGAAAATAGCAGCTTTTCGCCTTTGCCAAATGCCATGGCGTGACGAACAGTTGTAAAAACAAAGCGGTGAATAATCACCGCAGTCCAAAGTCAGGCCGAAGCGCCTGACGTACAAATAAAAAAACACCAAGCAGGTAATCAAGACGTGGACAGTATAGGAAAATGCGTATAGCAGATAGCGAGAAAGCGCGGGCTATGATAAAATGAAAAAGAGACTGGAGCTCCCGCAGGTGGCGACATAATTAATTCCCTGTGAGAAAAGCAATCAGCCCCCTCCTTAACCCGAATGGCGCTAAGTTAAGCACTTCTGCCATCATGAATACACAAGCTGAAGCTTGGACTCCAACCTCAGCACACCGACAAATGTTGGAGTTCAAACTTTAGTTTGTCTTCTCTTATCTTAGCGCCATTCCTCCTTAACCCCGGCACTAAATGGAATATAATGTCACCATTTTACCATTGAATATCCATCGTCTCCGTATAACATTAACTCATAGACATTCTTATTATGGGTCACACTAAGGAACTAAAGGAGTCCAAGGATGAAAATAAGATCTGCGATATTCGCAACGTGCCTGATTCTCTCGGGATGCGCCGAAAAGATATCAACTACCTCCCCGGCAACAGCATCTCCTGAACCTGCAAAAATAATTCCTCAGGCTGAAACGCCGAAGGCCGGAACAGCCGTTGCCGAAAATAAGGAAACGCCGGCTCCGGTGAAGACAGGCGTCGACATGATGCGCCCTGCGGAGAAGGTTGTCATCATAAGGAACAATGCCGAGACTAAGTTCCCGTCGGCTGCGGAAGCCGTCGCGGCCGCGCAGTCTGGAGACGTCATCGTACTCGGACCCGGACTGCACAGGGGGCCGCTTGCGCTGAAGAAGTCCGGAGTTACCATCAGGGGTGAGCCTGGTGCATATGTCACGGCCTATGTCGCCAACTGGAAGCCCGAATGGAAAAAGGATCCGAACTACGGCAAATTCGCATACAGCTCCCCGATACCGTTCGATCCGCAGGGGATGGCTATCGATGGCAGGGTGATGATTGATGCTGACGAAACCCGTGGCGGCCTACTCGTGCACGAGGATGGAATCGGCAGGAACGACCGCACTCCCCAGCAGTCCATCTTCACATACATATCAAAGGAGAAGAAAGTCCTGATCTCCTTCGCCAAGGATGTAAATCCTGCTGAACACAGGATCGATGCCTGCGGAAAGGAGCCTGTAATAAGCGTCGACGGGGCAGACAACTGCATCATTGAAGGGCTCATAGCCGGCGGAGGCGTCACAGGCGTCAGGCTGGCCGGTACAAGGGGTTCGGTCGTGAAGAATTGCCTGGTGTTCGGGGCGGATCAGGCTGTCCTGATTTCAAAGGGCGCGACGGAATGCAAGGTCATCGGATGCGATGTGACCTGGAACGCCGATGCGCTGAGCCAGGAATGCGATCCTAAGACAGGTCTTGTGGACAACGATGTCTGGAACACCCACAAGCATTACGGCACCTATGACAAGACTGGAATCGCGGTCGTGGACTCCGGGAAGGACAACGAGATCGCCTACAATTACGTATACGACGTATGGGACGGGATTGAGGCCGGCGGCGGAGGCGCCAAGGACGGCCTGGTGGATTATTACAAGAACAAGGTCTTCAAGGGAATTTCCGAATTCAATCACGGGCTGAAAGTGCACCACAACAGGATTGATCTAACCCTTGACGACGCAATGTCACCCGGAGGCGAGCTTGTGGACAGCCAATGGTATTCCAATGTCGTGTCCAGGGCGAAGTGCGCGACTCGCATAAAGACCGTAAGCATGGGACCTTTCTACTACTATGACAACTATCTCTTCAAGTGTTCCGACGGCATGCGCTTCTACAAGAGCACGCCGGAATCCGCAACGGTCTATATCTACCACAATGTCATTGAGTATCCGTCCGCGATCATCTATCATGCAATGGACCAGGTCGCCTGGAATGATCCCGAACTCAGGAAGCTGATCAGGCCGGGAACCCCGGGATTCCATGTCTTCAACAACATATTCCTCTGCGAGAAGCCATTCGCGAACTCAAGCGGAATCAAGCCCAACTTCAAAGGCGACTTCAATCTCTACACATCCGCCAAGGAGCCCGTCTTCACCGAAGCCGGCATCGATCTGCACAGCCTTTTCAACGCAAAGCCGGAATTCATCGACGTGGCCGGAGGAAACCTGCTGCTGAAGGAAGGAAGCCAGGGGAAGAAGGCAGGAACCGATCTTTCCAAGTTCAGCGTGAAGCTCCCGGCCTGCAACGGTAAATATTTCAAGGAGGATCTGCCTGATGTCGGACTTCTTGCATTGGACAAGGCTAAGACTCCACGCGGCCCTGTGACCGGACTGTGGGACATTGTCGACAGGAGCATGAAGCTTGGTGAAAGGGATGTCGCCCAGTACCAGCTCACACCCATACGCTGGGTGACTGGCAAGAAGATAGAGTATGTCGTTGACAACCTGCCTGAGAAGGACAAGGAGATAGCGCTGAAGCTGACGACCCCCCTTGCCACGAAATATAGGATGACCGTCACATCCGAAGCTGGGAAAGTGCTTGCTGAGAAGACCGGCAGCGGGTCCAAGTCAATAGAGAAGGTCCGCCTCAAGATCCCATCCGATGGCTCGAAGCGGATCTTTGTGAAAATTGAAGATCCCTCCGAGAGCCAGTGGCGCGTCGAGCCCCAGACCCCGGGCCTCAGGGTCGGCATCAACCTGACAAGTCTGACCGAGCTGAACAAGTTCGATGGAGGCAGATACATATTCGAATACGACGTTCCGGCCGGAATAAATTCATTCAAGGTCCAAAGTGAAAACTGCGAAGTGATGCGGCCCGATGGAAAGATGGAGAAGCCGGAGAACGGCGGAATCGTAAAGACGAACGGCCAGGCAGGAACCTACAGGATCTACGTTGATTTCATCAAGAAATCACAGATCTCGATCGAGGGCGCGTCGAAGTATGCGTTCTTCGACAGCAAGCAGGAGACTGTACCTCTTAAGAAGCGGTGGGGGAAGCAGGGATTCTGAGGAAAATACGAAAGCCGAATCTCGAAATACGAAACAAATGGCTGGAATACAAATATTGAAGGGAGTTGAAATGAAGAAAATAATCCGTGCGCTGGCGGTGTTCGCATCGGTCTCCTTGTTCTGCGTCTTTGCTGAAGACGCCATAAGCCTTCTCAGCAACGGCAGTTTTGAGGCCGAGGATGGAGGAGTCCCGATGGCATGGAAGGGCTACAGCGCCGACAATCCGGCGAAGGTCGACTCCGAGCATCCTGAATCCTGCGCAAAGAGCATGAAGGTCGTCCTCAAGAAGGCTGGTGGCGAAGGATATGGCTCCATCACCCAGGATATTCCGATCACCAAGGAAAATTCCAAGATGATCCTGTCCGGCGAACTGAAGAGTACGAAGAAGGGAATGTGCTTCCTGCAGATCAAGCTTAAAAAAGGCAAGCAGGAACTCAAGAGACTGACATCCGGCGAGAGCGACGTGCAGTGGGGGAATGCAAAGATCGAATTCTCCACCGAGACAGCTGACAAGGTGTCGGTATTGTGCCGTTTCAAGCAGACCGATGAGTTCCTGAACGAGTCCGCGTGGTTCGCAAACCTGAAACTCATAGAACAAAAATGAAAAGACACTTCACCCTTATAGAACTGCTCGTGGTTATCGCGATAATCGCAGTCCTGATCGCGATCCTGCTCCCGGCCTTGAAGAGTGCAAAGGAGATCGCGATGAAGACCGTCTGCGTCAGCCAGCAGCGGCAGGTGTATCTGAACATCGTGAACTATTCGATAGACCACGACAACTACGTGGTCCCGACATATTATTCCGGGTTCTCGGCGGCGTCGAACGATATGTTCTGGACGAAGAGGCTGAACAACCTCTATCCCATGACCAGGAACGTCTATCTGTGTCCTTCCGACAAGAGCACGCAGCTTTTCGACTGGCAGCGGACATACGGGCTGGTGCATGTCAACGGCGCGGCCCCGGGAAACGGCTGGGACATCCGGCAGGAGACGAACAGCGACATCTACGGGCCATGGACGTTCACCAAGTGGACGGATCCCAGGAGGCCGACCAAGCTCATGCTGGCCGACTCGGAACGCAGCAGGGACGACCGCAGCTTCCATGTCCAGGAATACTACATCAACATGAAGGGCCCGTTCAACCATCCATATCTGCAGCACATAATGAAGGCGTGCACCATCAGCACCGATGGCAGCGGCGGCTCGGCTGGCAGGACGGATCTGCTGAACCAGGGTTTCGACGAGGTGAGCTGGCCCGGAAACCTCTGATGGCATCAGGAAGTTCGGCACACGTACTAGAAACTGGACAGTGAACAGGATATAATAATAAGACAATCATTCAGGGAGAAACATGAAAATCAGAAAAGATCATTCAATTTTCACCTTGATCGAACTGCTTGTCGTAATTGCGATCATCGCAATCCTAGCCGCGATGCTCCTACCGGCATTGAAGAACGCGAGGGAGCAGGCCAAGCTCATATCCTGCGTGAACAATCAGAAGCAGATCGGGCAGGTCCTGAACTTCTATTTCAACGACTACGACAACTTCTTCCCCTACAGTTCCACCGTCTACATGCACGTAATGCTTATCCAATATGTCCTTCCAAATGGAATTAATGACTATGCCAAAGAGACGATATTCACGTGTCCCAAGATAGATCAGACTGAATTTGAAAAATATGGCATCAAAATTACTGAGACTTCAAAAGGAGGATGGTATCAGGATGCCTACTACCAGTTCAGGAATGGGTATGCATGCAACCAGGAAATGGGACGTGGGCCGGAACTGGCCGTGGGATCCAGGAAAGCAAAGAAGATAACCTTGTGCCCGAATCCCGGAAAATATATCTACGCCTTTGACGGCAAAGGTTCATATCTTGCCAGAGACATAGAAATTGAAGGTTCGGATCCCCACATATCCAGGATAAGGCACAACTCCTCTGTAGTTGTCCTGTATATGGACGGTCACGTGGAACAGGCAAGATCAATGATAACTGAGGCTGATACCTACTGGAATCTGCCATCTGGAAACTGAAATATTCCAATACTTCAAGAGAACACCATGAACATAGGACAAACCAAACAATGAAACTCTGCATGATAGGCCTGCGCGGGCATCACGGATATGTACTGGACGGACTGAAGCTTCTGCCTGAAATCAAAGTCACCGGAATCGGCAGCGGATGCGAGGACGATATCTCACCGCTGAAGGCCAAGTGCGAGGCGCTCGGGCATAACCCAAAGACATTTACGGACTACCGTCAAATGCTCGACGATGAGAAGCCGGACATAGTGTGCGTCGACGGACCCTTCGAACTACATGCTGAGATGTGCGTCGAAGCCCTCCACCGCAACATCAATGTCTTCTGTGAAAAACCGATATCCCTGACGATCACGGATCTTGAACGTGTAAGGAAGGCTTTTAATTCGACAAGCACCGTGCATCTGGCATCGATGGTCGGCCTGCGCTACGCGCCTGCATTCATGACCGCCTGGAAAGAAGTGAAGAACGGGGCTGTCGGAAAAGTAAAGATGATCACGACGCAGAAATCCTACAAGCTTGGCAAACGCAGCGAGTTCTTCAAGAAGCGTTCGACCTATGGAGGCACGATCCCATGGGTGGGAAGCCATTCGCTGGACTGGATCTACTGGTTCAGCGGATCAAAATTCAAATCGGTGTATGCGTCCCATGACAGCAGCGACAATTTTGATCTTGGCGACCTTGAGATCACATCTCTCTACCAGGCCGTGATGGAGAACGGTGTCCTTGCCTCGGGGAACATCGACTATCTGCGTCCTGCTTCAGCGCCGGCGCACGGCGATGACAGGGTACGTGTTGCCGGGACCGAAGGCGTCATCGAGGTCATGGGAGGAAAAGTCAACCTCATGAACGCCTCTGGAAACAGGGAGATAGAATGTAAGCCGGACCGCCAGATCTTCGCCGACTTCGTACATCATGTCCAGGGAAAGAGCATCTCTCTTGTAGACGCCGAACAGACTTTCGATCTCACCGAGGCATGCCTTCTCGCACGGGAATCGGCCGATAGCGGCAAGGTGATGTTCTTTAAGAAATAAGGTAATTGTATGAGGTGATTTCAAACCTACGGACGCGGCAAGCGCGTCCCTCCATTTTTATCCCGAGGCGTTTCGCGCTCGGGATGGAGGGTCATGCTTGCCATGACCGGTTCTTGAGTTTTGAAATTGCCTCGTATAACAAAAACACTGAAAAGGATATAATGAAAGCATTTCCGCAGTACTCGAAAAGACATTTTGAAATTTTGGATGGCGCATGGGACTTCTGTTTCCTTGGCGAATCAGTGGATTTGGATTCCGTGAATCTGAAAAAGGCGGCATACAATGAACTGATGCCGGTGCCTGGGGTTTTTGATGCGACTCCCAAATATCCCGGGATGCGCGGCACCGCATTGTACAGGTGCAAGGTAGCGGCAGCTCCCAACAGCAGGATGAAGCTCAGGCTCGGAGGCATAGGCCTTTGGAGCAGGATCTACTGGGACGGCAATGAAGTCGGCACGATTGATCTTCCATATTCCGGAGTCGAGATTGATTTCCTTTCTGGAAAAGGGAAAGAGCACGAACTGGTCATACTGATCGACAACAGGCTCGATTTCAAGAGATGCCCCCTCTTCTCGCAATATTATGACTTCTACGGATTCGGAGGAATCTACCGGACAGTCGAACTTCACCAGCTTCCCGAGTGCAATATAAACAGGGCACGGGTAAGACCACTCGACATTAAAACCGGACTGGTCTCGATTGACATCGAACTATCCGGGAAAATTCCTGCGAGGTTCGCATTCAATCTCGCATTTGACGGCGGCAAAGAGGAAGGCTTCTGTGAAACTGTGAAGGATGGGCATGCCAGCATCAAACTGAAAGTTCCAAAGTTCAAATTATGGTCACCTGAAAAACCGAATCTGCACACTGTCACCATAAGCACCATCGACGACGGCATCACCGAGCGTTTCGGAATCAGGGAGGTCACAGCGGAAAAGGGACAGATAAAGGTGAACGGCAAACCGCAGAAGCTGCTTGGATACTGCCGCCATGAATCCCACATGGAGTTCGGTCCTGTCCAGCCTCTCCCCCTGCTCTTCGAGGATCTGCAGTACCTGAAGGATCTCGGGTGCAACTTCGTCCGCGGCACGCATTATCCTCAGGACCAGCGTTTCCTGGATCTCTGCGACCAGCTCGGGTTCATGGTATGGGAGGAGTCGATGGGCTGGAACAACTCGCCGGAGCATTTCGCCGACAAGGGGTTCTTCGATGCGCAGGTGCGTCAGACCCAGCTGCTGGTCCGCAACAGCTTCAATCATCCGTCGGTCATCATCTGGGGCTTCCTGAACGAGGGAAATTCCGAAACCAGGAGCTGCGAGAAGATGTACAGGACGCTCTTCAAGACAATACGTGGCGAGGATTCGTCCCGGCTCGTCACCTACGCCTCCAACAGGGCGGAGAGGGATCTTTTCTTCGAGATGTCGGACATCATAAGCCTCAACACATATCCCGGATGGTATGCCAAAGACAGGGAAAAGGCCAGGCCTCTCGATGAGATTGTGCCGTGCTTCGACAATTTCATCAGGGGCATGGACAAGAGAGGACTCAAGGACAAACCATTCATCATAAGCGAAATTGGAGCCGGGGCCATTTACGGATGGCACGACAGGTTCAGGGTCCACTGGTCTGAGGAATACCAGGCCGACTACCTTGAGATCGCCGCGAACTACGCAGTGAGAAATCCGCGCGTGACAGGAATCTCCATCTGGCATTTCGCAGATGCGAGGACCTACACGTCATCCTACGCACTCGGCAGGCCGAGGACGATAAATGACAAGGGCACTCTCGACGAATTCCGTCGTCCAAAGATGGCATACGATATCGTCAAACGCGCATTCAGGAAGAAATAATCCTTTTTTTATCTGACGGCTCTCTTCCTATGTTCCAGCAGCACGTGGAAACCTAAAAATACCATAGTCGACAATTGTCTGGTTTTTCAATGCTTGCCTATTGGACATTGGGGCGGGGACGCTGAATATTATGGCTTTTGCATTCGGCTCAAAAGTCCATAAAGGCGGGGAATATCCATAACTATGTCGTGGCCTTCCAAGATCACAGCTGTGCTGATCGGGCTCATATGCGCCTGCGTCATCTGGATTTTCCAGCCGATCAACAATTTCCTTCTGAACAATTCGTACATCGCGGACAACTACATCCCCGAGATGGGCGTTGCGATGATCGCAATGCTCGTGCTCTGCGTGAACCCCATGCTGCGCCGTTTCGCGCCGAAGTTCGCGCTTGGCTACCATCAGCTCGCCCTGATATTCGGCATCATCCTGGTCTCCTGCTCGGTATGCCAGTTCATGAGGATATTCCCGCATGCATTCGCCAGGGTGAACAGGGACGCCATACGCGAGAAGGTGCTCAACGACATCCACAGGAACATGAACCTTCCTTCCGTCCTCTATATAGATCCGATCACCGCCAAGGACGCTCCGGCCACCGGACCCTTCCTGGAAAAAGTGGAGGCCGTGAAGGACATTCCCTGGTCCGCCTGGATGGTCCCTTCGCTGGTCTGGGGGGTGATGGCGTTCTCATGCTTCATAATGATGTGCGGGCTCGCCCTGATCGTCTTCCCGCAGTGGCGCGACAACGAGAGGCTCGCGTTTCCGCTGCTGACGGTGCAGCAGGCGCTGATCGAGGATCCCGAGGGAAAAGGCGGTTTCTTCCCTCCGATCTTCACGAACAAGATATTCTGGTTCGGATTCGGCATAGTGTTCCTGATGCATGCGATGAACGGCCTCAACCACCATACAGGGCAGCTGGTCCCTTCATTCCCGCTCAAGTGGAACCTGTGGACCGCCTTTTCGCAGGGGATGTGGAACTACATGGACTGGTATATAAAGACCGGCAGCATCCTCTTCATCATGATAGGGATCACCTACTTCATGCCGAACAGGGTTGGATTCTCGCTCTGGTTCACGATGATCCTGCTCCAGATATACAAGATGATAGGATACGAATACTGCGCTCCCTTCTTTCCGGCTTCGGTGGACGACAACAGGAACGGCGCCACCTTCGGCGTGGCCCTCGTGATACTGTGGCTGGGACGCAAACACTGGGTTGCCGTCTTCAAATCCATGTTCCGCAGGGCGGAGACCGACGATGACTCCAGGAACAGGACCGCCGGCTGGATCTTCTCGTCCGGACTCATTGTGCTCCTGGCCTGGGAGATATGGGTCGGAATCCCGCTGCACTGGGCGCTCGCGTTCATCGGCGTATTCTTCATAACAAGCCTGATACTGGCGAGGGTCGTGGCCGAGACAGGCTTCCCCTTCATCGCGAACTACACCACGATCGTCTCCCTCCTATACGTAGTCCCGATAAAACTGCTGACTGCAAAAGTCATCTTCATCGCCGGAATATTTGATTTCATAATCGGGCCGGGAACCTCGCGCACCTCCGCCACGGTATATTTCCTCCACGCATTCGGGCTGAACAAGGACAACAAGCCCCGCCAGACTGCGAGCCTCGCAAAATGGCTGCTCTGCGTGATCTTAGCCGGGTTCCTCGTCATGGGGACCGTCCACCTCTGGCTCGGCTACACCTACAGGGGCTCCCTCGACGGCGACAAATGCCCGATCTCCACCTGGGGCAGCATGAACGGCGACTGGGGGGTCCATAATCCTATCAAGGGATTTGACAGGGGTGCCTGGAACAACACCATACCCTACAATCAGCCGCTGCATCTGGCGGCAGGCTTCGTACTCGGAATCGGACTGCAGATAATGTGCCTCATGTCTCCAAGCTGGCCATTGCATCCTATAGGGCTCCTCATGCTTGGAGGATGGTTCCTCGGAATGTCTTGGTTCAGCATTTTCCTCGGGTGGTCACTTAAGAATCTTATAACCGGATACGGCGGAGCACGCGCATACCGCCTTGCAAAACCCCTCTTCCTCGGATTCATAATCGGAGAGGTGTTCGCGGCAATACTGTGGGCGCTTGTGCCAGTGATCATAATCGCCTTCGGCGGGAATCCCGCTGAAGTCGGACACATAGTTATTGTGCCGCAGTGAGGGATTTGGAGATTGGAAGATTTGGAGATTTTGTGATTGGAAAAACATAAACATAGAACATTCAACATTGAACATCCAACATCGAATGAATTTAGAAAGCAGGCAGAAAACGAAATCCAGGTAAAGGATTTAATTTGACTGATTAAGTTGGAGTTCACAGTCTTTAGCGTGCGTAACGTATAAATGGAAATACGATGAAGAACGGAATTTTAAAATTTCTTTCTGCGATATTCGCGGCAATTGCGATTTCCGCGTGTCTTCGTGCCGAGGACGGGATGATCGCGCAGATCCGCGCCGACGCCGGCAGTTTCTGTTCAACTTCCGACCGTTCAGTCGGCAGCGAAGCCGCCAGGAAGACCGGCGACTTCATCATAAGCACCGCATCAGCCCTTCCAAATGTAAAAGTCTTCATCCAGGAATTCCCTGTCATAGTCCCGCACACGATAAAGTCCGAAATACGGATAGACCAGGGAGGATTCGCAGGAACCCACAGGATTTATCCGGTATGGCCGGACAATGTGCGCCTCAAGACAACTCCTGCGGAAGGGATAAGCGGAACTCCCGTCTATATCGGCAAGGGTGATTTCAATGAAATCCCCGCCAGCAGCAGCAGAGGCCAGATTGCTGTCATGGAGATGTCGGCATATGGGTTCGGCACCTGGTGGCGCGCATTTGATTTCGGAGCGACCGCCGTCATACTGCTCGGTTCACGTGAGGACAGCCTGAGCCTTCCGACTGACATGCCGTTCTACAAGCCGCGCTTCTATCTGCCTGAAGGCAAACTTGCCGACGCCCTGCGCCGCGGCGAGATAAAGAACACCACCATCTTCTGCAGCCAGGAATGGAAGACGGTAAATGCTAGAAACATAATCACGGTAGCAGGCAAAAAGGATCCGGCAGTCAAAATCCCCCTCGTGCTCGCCGCGTGCTATGACGCGACAAGCATTGTGCCTGACCTCTCCCCGGGAGCCTATAACGCCGTCAATTCCGCCCTCCTGCTGAACATTCTCAGGAGTTTTTCCGCCAATCCACCTGAACGTCCGGCCGTCATCGCATTCGTGGAAGGATACGGGATAAACCAGCTAGGAATGCGGCAGCTCATGTCCATGCTTTCTCTTGATCCTGAAGACATCACCCGCAAATCCTACGAGGAGCTGAATGCGAAGCAGCTCAGGGAATATGAGGAGGCGTCAGGCCTTCTCGGAGAGCTGGGAGACGATCCCGTCGGAGCAATTTCAAAACTTCACGACAGGAAGAAATATGAAATCCTGCAGCGATATGTCAAGGACGAACTGAGTCCTGAAATAATAATCCTCAAGGATGAGACCGGCAAGCTCAGGCTCGCAATCCTCAAGGCTGAGAAGGAGGAACAGGAGAAGCTGAAGGGCGAACTGGCTGTCAAGACCGCCAGGCTCGAAGTGCTCAACAGGCTCCTGTGCCAGATAATCCTCACCGGTAAAATCGACCCCGACCTTCATGATGAAGCCCGTAAGACATGGACCGGGCTGCTCGAACGCGTGGCCTCGCAGCTCAAGTCGATGAAGGTCAGATGCGGTTATTTCAGCGGGAACGACGGGATCAGGGACGGCATAGTCAAGGCCGCCGGACTTGACGCTTCCGCGAAATTCCCCTTCCCTTTCATCATGGGAATCGATCTTTCAGACGCCGGCTGCAATGTCGGTCCCGCGCTCTGGTGCCAGCATCTCGGAGTCAACCAGATCGAGGCGTCCAGGGAATTCACACGGTGGATGACTTCATTCATAAATGATCCGTCCAAGGATCTTGCGGGCATTTCACAGCAGCAGCTTTCCGGACTCGGAATTGAGCAGGGCAACATAAAATCCCTGATAAATTCATTCATGAATACGGAAGCTGTTGACGGAGGATCCGTTGAACGTTTCATCCGGAGCAAGATTCCAACTCTCTCCAAGGAGAAGATAGACATCGTCACCCAGAAGATCAGGACGATCAAGCGGGAGGGCGGCGACGCCGGAGACATAATAGCAAACACCCTGAAGGAAGAGATCGAGGGGATGACCCAGGAAGACATGCTGCGGCTTACCAAGTCGGTCATGAACAAACAGTCGGTGGAGGACTCTTCGGCTCCGGAATCGTTCCTGCCGGAAGGCGTCGGACTGCTGACCTCGCAGGCGGACGGATTCGGAATGCAGGGCGTCACCTGGTCGACGCTTGAAGGGATACGTTCCAGGTTCGACACGCCCCAGGACACGTTTGAGAACCTCAACTGGAAACGGCTCGAGCCGCAGCTGCGCCTCACCTCGATAGTCCTGACATGCCTCCTGAACAGCAGGAATTTCGAAGTGAAGGCCGGAGAGGACAGCGGCTGGCCCCGCTGGAGGATGCCGTATGGCACGATTGTCGGCGAATCAGTGGCCGGCACCATTCCGAAGACTCCTGAACCCGGACTGCTTGTCAACTACACGAATGTGAACTGGTGGAGCCCGTGCAACAAGGTCCGCGGCGTAAGAGGCATGGAAATGATGTGGACAGGCACCGACGGCACATTCATGTTCCCTCCTGTGCGGATTCCGGTTGACTGGAAGACCGAGTGGAAGCGCCTCAACGCATACAGGATCGCGGGAGACGGCCGGATCCTACGCGGGATTTCCGACATAAATACGACTGTCGTAGGCAACATCTCGTCGGTGTTCAACCTACGTTCGCGTCCGCCGCTGAAGTCGCTGAGGGCCGTGATGTTCGAAGGAGTGGAGATGGAAGGTCCTGTGATAAGGGATCCGAGATATCAGTGCCAGCTGAACGAGTACAAGCTGATCGATGTCGGACGCGGTGGAACTCCGAAGCGCTACAATTTCAGGTTCGCATTCGGGAAAATGACGGGCCTGCTCGAGAAGGACACCCGCTGGCAGCTCATCTTCAGGATCGGATCCTCCAACAGGATGGTGCTCCTGAATGTTCCCGAGGATGCTGCAAAGGGACTTATCTCGCTCAGGGAGGCCATAAGCTTCGGCTACAAGGTCGATGAAGTGCTGCCCGCCCTTCCGGAGGAGATCTCGGCGACGGACTTCTTCAGGATCGACGAATGGCGGCTCAGGAACCTCGAGAGCGCAGGCGTTGTCTGCCGATCAATAAGGAACATACATGCCGAGACCAATGAGTGGTTCAACAAGGCCGACGAGGCCAGGAAAACCGACGATGGAGCCGCCCTCAAACGCGCCTCAAGCGCCGCCCTTGCAAACGAGATACGCGTCTATCACGCTGTCCAGAACCAGGCCGACGATGTCAGCCGCGGTGCAATATTCCTCCTTCTACTGCTGGTTCCGTTTTCAATCGCGATGGAGCGCCTGCTTTTCGCGTCAGCCGGAATTGGAAGGCAGATCGTCCTGAGCTCGACGATATTCCTCGTGATGTCAGGCCTGCTCTCAAGCTTCCATCCGGGATTCCGGATAACCTCCCAGCCGATCATAATACTTCTCGCGTTCTCCGTGCTGCTGTTGAGCCTCATGGTGATTGTAATGGTCTTCCAGAAGTTCAAGGGCGACATGGAGGAGATGCAGCGCGGCTCCATGGCCGAGGCGAGCGGCGCCCAGATCAACCGCGGCGGCGTCATATTCAGCGCGTTCTGGCTGGGTATTGCAAACATGCGGAAACGCCTGCTGAGGACGGTCCTCACGGGTTTCACGATCATGCTGATCACATTCTCCCTGCTCTGCTTCACCTCATCTTCCTCATACCAGGACAAGAGGGAGACGACACTGGACAAATGCGGTATGCAGAACCCTCCAGGCATCCTCATACAGCATCCCGCCATGCGGTCCCTGGACATTGAGACCGAGGAGAACATCAGGAATTTCCTCGGCTACAAATATGAAACCTCCGGCCGGTACTGGGTGGTCCCGTCAAATCCCAACTGGAGGCTCCATGTCAGGAATCCTCTGACAAACAAGCTTGCCGCGCTCAAGGGCGGACTCGGACTCAATCCATCCGAATCCAAAATCGGCACAATAACAAAGCATCTCCCGGACTGGGATAAATTCGCAGGAGGCGACGGGTGCTATCTCAGCAAAACCAACGCGGACCAGCTTGAACTGAAACCCGGAGACAAGGTGACTGTCGCAGGGCGGGAGCTGACATTGATAGGGACTTTTGATTCCAAGGAGTTTGACCAGGGCGTAAAGAAACTCGACGGGAATCCGCTGGTGCCGATCGACTTCACTGTTGAAAGCGACAATACCTCCCTCAGCCAGAAGGCCGTCGAGGGCGAGCTGGCAAGCGGAAACATGCTCGCGTCCTCCGACTCCTTCAGATATGTCTCGCCCGACGAGATGATCATAATCCCTGCGATCCTCGCAAGAAAAATGAACGGCTCGCTCAGGAACATCGCCGTGCAATGCACCGGCGAAACTGCAGCACTGACCGCCGACAATCTCATGAAGCTGCTCGTCTATCCCGTCTATTACAGCACAGGAGGCCAAGTCAAGGCCATAGTCTCGACACCCCTGCTCCCGAAGGCGCCGCGCAAGCTTCTCATACCTATAATAATAGCCGCGCTGATCATATTCAACACCATGCTCAATTCCATAGCCGAACGCAGGAAGGAGATCCACATCTACAGCAGTCTCGGGCTCGCACCCGGACACATCGGGGTCCTTTTCCTCGCGGAAGCGCTCACATATGGAATGATGGGATCCGTCTTCGGATACGTGGCTGGACAGGGCATCGCGACAATCCTGACAAGCTTTAATCTCATGGGTGGGATCACCCTGAACTATTCCGGCTCGAACGTGATAATGACTATGGGCCTGGTACTTCTTGTCGTCACGCTATCTTCCATCGTTCCTGCGATCATGGCTGCGAGAGTCGCAAGTCCGAGCAGGGATCTCGACTGGCGCGTCCCGAAGCCCAAGGATGGTGTCATCAGCGACCTTCTTCCTTTCACAGTCAATGCCCACGCCTCCCACGGACTTGTCTCATTCCTCTTCGAATATCTCGACGCGCACCGCGACGGCGCCATCGGAAATTTCACTTCGGACAAGCTCACTGTCAAGGAGGGCGACACTGACGGACACATCTCCGTGGAAGGCATTGTCTGGCTCTCACCTTACGATCTCGGCGTCAGGCAGGAGTTCGCGATTCAAATCACCCCGACCGGGGTCGAGGACATATGCAGCCTGAAGATATCGCTGAGGCGCCAGACAGGCGAGGAGCGTTCGTGGTGGAGGCTGAACCGCGTGTTCATCGGGGACCTGCGCAAGCAGCTCCTCGGATGGAGGAACGTATCATCCGAAAGAATGCTCAGGTATGTCACTGAAGGAAAGACAAGGAGCAGGAAGAAGTCTGCAAATGCATAATGGACCGATCAGCCGGATCAGTCCGATCCGTCTGATCAATTGAATTGGGAATTGAGGTATGAGGGAAGACAAGGAATTCAAAGAGTTCCGCGACCTGATGAAGCGTCCCGAGAAGTTCGAGGACGGCTTTAACAGGGGAACTGTGCTCATGGGGCTTTTCGTAGGCCTCGTGATGGCTCCTGCCTCCGTGTATATGAACCTTGTCGCCGGACTCCACATGGGCGCCGCCGCCCAATGGGTCACCGTACTTCTCTACGTCGAAATATCCAGAAGGGCGTTCAAGCGGCTCAGCCGTCCGGAAATCTTCGTCCTCTTCTACATGTGCGGTGCGGCAATAGCGGCGGGCGGACAGGACTGGCTGTGGCGGCAGTTCCTTGCGCAGAGCGAGGAGATGCGGAAGATGGGGCTCATCGAATACATACCCGCATGGTTCGCCCCGACGGATCCTGCGGTTCTCGCAAAACGCAGCTTCCTCATGTGGGAATGGCTGTGGCCGATCGGCATCACCTGCCTGATGATGCTCCTGCAGCGAATCGACCATTTCGGACTTGGATACGTCCTCTTCAGGCTGACCGCCGACGTTGAAGAGCTTCCGTTCCCGATGGCGCCTGTCGGCGCCGCAGGAATGACTGCCCTGGCGGATGCATCGGCTGACAAGGAGACTTGGCGTTACCGAGTATTTTCAATGGGCGCTATTCTTGGAATTTTCTTCGGCGCGTTCTACATAGCCCTTCCGAGCATCACCGGATCACTGCTTGCGGAACCAATCCGCGTCATCCCACTGCCGTTCGTGGATCTCACAAGCTACACCGAAGGAGTCATACCTGCTTCTCCGGTTATGCTGTCGTTTGATCTCGGATACGTGATTTTCGGCATGGTGATGCCGTTCTGGGCAATCATCGGCTCTCTTTTCGGAGTGATATTCACGATGTTCTTCAATCCTCTGCTCCAGCATTTCGGATATCTCGGCGGTTGGGAGCCCGGACTCAACGCGATGGACACGGTGAGATCTAATGTGTTCGACTTCTACTTCAGCTTCAACCTCGGACTCCTGTTCGCAGTCGCAGCGATCGGAATATTGCATATGTACAAGACGTTCCAGAAGAAGAAAAAGGAGGCCGACGAACTAGGCAAGGCTGGAATTGACTGGAACAAGCTTTTCAAGGCGCCTGAAGGCAGAGGCGACTTCTCGATCTGGATCGGCGTCGCGATCTATGTCTTCTCCACAATGATATATGTCATGGCGACATACTACCTTGTAAACTACGGCTCCGGCCCGCTTGCCGGAAACATGTTCCCGTTCTGGCTTCTCTTCGTCTACGGATTCGTATGGACACCGTTCATCAGCTACATATCGGCACGAATGGAAGGACTCGTCGGACAGCAGATGCAGATCCCGTTCGTCAGAGAATCGACGTTCATACTCTCCGGATACAAGGGTGCGGCGGTATGGTTCGCTCCGATCCCGCTCCACAATTATTCATACCAGGTCCTGCAGTTCCGGCAGATGGAGCTGACAGGCACGAAGTTCACCTCTCTGATAAAGGCTGAAATAATAACATATCCCCTGATGATAATCGGAACCATGGTCTTCGCGCAGTTCATCTGGTCGATCGGGCCGGTCCCGAGCGAAATGTTCCCGTACGCGAACGAATTCTGGGAGCTTCAGGCGTACAACCAGGGCCTTGTCTACACAGCGACTCTTCCCGGAGAAGTCCTGAACCCGTTCCGCGAATCCTTCCGTCCGGACCTGATCTTCGGAGGCCTGGGTCTTGCGTTGGCGCTCTACGGAATCCTCGCGCACTTCAATCTGCCGGTCTTCCTGGTATACGGAATGATCCGCGGACTCGACCAGTCGCTGCCTCACACGATAATTCCGACCATCATCGGCGCGATCATAGGGCGTTATTTCTGCAGCAAGTGGTTCGGCGACAGATGGCCGCAGTACAGGGTCGTCTTCGCGGCGGGTTTCGGCGCCGGCATGGGACTGATCACAATGTTCGCCCTGGGAATTGTGTTCATGAGCAAGAGCGCGAACCTTTTCCCGATTTAAAAGTAGAAAGTAGAATTTAGAAAGTAGAAAATAAAGTTGTCAGAGGACAGTAATCAGTGGTCTGTTAAGAGAAGACAAACTAAAGTTTGAACTCCAACATTTGTCGGTGTGCTGAGGTTGGAGTCCAAGCTTCAGCTTGTGTATTCATGATGGCAGAAGTGCTTAACTTAGCGCCATTCTGATCAGAGCGCAGATTATAAAGTATGTTGGGCTTTCTGTGTCCGCAATAGCTTCTTAGCGACGGCGGAAGCCCGACATTTGTTAAGATTTATAATTTGGCGGTTTAAAAACAGCCTTACTTATTATGGAAAGATGAAAATGATGGACCTGAAAAAACAAGACGGAGTTGACTTCATCAGCTGGCAGGGGTTCAGCATCCCCATCATGCGGGAATGGCGTCCTCTCAGGATTGCGGGCGGATTCCGCCAGGGGTCGATCGCGATTGGCGACGTCACCGGTCCGCTCTTTGAAATCAGGTGGATGAGACCCGGTGCCGCCGACTTCGACGGTCGCGCCTGGATAGACGGCAACAAAAAGAAATCTGATGCAAAGATTGCTTCGGGCCCGCCGCATCCGAAAGGCTTTTCCTCCGTCGGATGGATCCGTGGATTCGAGGAAAAGGACTCAGGCAGAAAAACTGTGTGGTGGGGTTATTCGGTGAAAGGAATGATCCTTCTGGAGATCATCGTGAGCGAACTGGCGGATCCGGCAATACATGAATGGATCATTTCGAAGGCGCTGCCGTCGCTGGAGGTGTTCAGCCCTGAAGACGCCTGGATCTGGAGGATCTTCAGCGCGCAGTTCACTGTGCCGGCCGGTTTCATCCTTGAAAAGCACAAGCTGAACAATGGCGACATGTCGCTGTGTTTCAGGCGCAACAAGAAGGAGCGTCTCGTCCTGCGCCAGATCTATCCTGCGGAACTCGCACTCGGAAGAAGGCCCATAGAGAAATGGTTTGAAGATTCACCTTTCAGGGAACGCAGGAAATTTTGCGATGCGAAGGACGGAGTAAGAGCTGTAAGGGAGAAGGATTTCACCGCAGACGGCTGGAAGCTTGTCCCCTTCCCTCTCGGGTTTGTAATGCCGCGCAGATGCCGCAGGATCGCCGTCGTCGATGATTCATGCGACAGGATATACCTGACCGAGTACGAATATGGCAGAAGGGATTCCGGCGAACCTGCCGAATCCGCTTTGAAGGGAATGCGCGGGGGAACGCCATGAACCTCTTCGGAAATGTGATTAAAAGTGACTCGATCGACCGGATCGCGGCGCTCAACGCGTGTCCGATACGCACAACCGCCGTGAAACTGGAGGAGAAAAAGGAAAAGCTTTATGTTACAGTTCTTTTCCAGAGGCCGAAATGGCAGCAGTGGCTTGGAGCCGAAGAGGAATGCAAGCGCACCTTCGGTCTGGACAAATACGGTGTAGAAGTGTATCGTGCCTGCGACGGCGATGTGCCTGTCAGCAGGATCATCGACATGTTCGCGAAAAACCACAAGCTGAGCATAGCCGAAGCGGAGATATCGGTAAGCACGTTCATACAGACTCTTCTGATAAAAGGGCTGATCGTGATGCAGGTAAAGAAGCAATGTCACTAAGTTAAGGCTTTTATGTTGGAGTTCGCAGCTTTAGCGTGTTCTTGTATATTCATGATTTAAACGCTGAAAGCGTGTAGTGATAAAGCCTATGGTTTCAACCATAGGTATTTAGGATAGTCATTATTCCGTCCTGAAGGGACGGAATGGAAAAAGGAAAAATGATACAAGGTGAAAAAATATATCTGGGAATACCTCCGTCTCTTCAAGACGGACAAACCATCTATGACTTACCTGTGGTTGAAACCACAGGCTTTATTACCCTATCCCTTCGGGATAAAGAAAAAAATACAAAAGTGTCAAATCGAAATCAGGACATGACAGATGATGAAGACAGAAAATGAAATAATGGAGATCGAATCCCTGCCGCTGGGCAAGATTATCAGCATCACCTGCAAAGGGATTAAGATCCGGATATGGCGTTCCCTGATAGTGGTGTCGGGGATAGTCCTGGCGATCGCCTTCCTGTCGTACATCCTGTGTTCCGACGGTTTCGCGCAGAATGTTGCGAAGTCCGCAGGAGGTATTGTCGAGCAGAGCAGTCCGGACAAGATCCAGGAGCTCAAGGACCAGCGGGTACAGACCTACTGGATGGTCGGACTCGCGGTCCTGATCAGTTTCGTCGGCATCGTGAACGCCATGCTGATGAGCGTCACCGAGCGCTTCCGAGAAATAGGCACGATGAAATGCCTGGGCGCCATCGACTCGTTCGTGCTGAAGATGTTCCTGATCGAGAGCGTGATTGAAGGCGTTATTGGCGCTCTGGCCGGAGTCCTCGCTGGAATCCTGATTGCATATCTTGAAGGCGTGTTCACCTACGGATCATCCGTGTGGACGCTTCTTCCGGCAACGTGGATTCTCGGAGTCGTAGGATTCTCGTTCGTGACCGGAGTTGTGATCACCGTCATCGCAGCGCTTTATCCCGCAAGAGAGGCCTCGAAGATGATGCCGGTCGTCGCGCTGAGGGCGGAACTCTGATGAATATCGAACAGGGAATATCGAATGATGAAGTTGACCATAATTTTAATTTAAAGGAGCGCTGGCGTCTCGCCGGCAATTCAAAATATAAAGATGTCACAAATGACTCAAACCGCTGAAAAAAAAGAAATCTCCGAATCCGTGGCAAGCCAGCTTTCCACGAACTACGTGGTGCGCGCCACAGGCGTGAAGAAGGTCTACACCATGGGCACGGAGAAGGTCCACGCCCTGCGCGGAGTCGACTTCGCGGTGCGGCGCGGCGAATACATTTCCATCATGGGCCCTTCAGGTTCCGGCAAGAGCACACTGTTCAACATGATCGGCGGTCTCGACAAACCTAACGAGGGACAGGTCTACATTGATGAAGTCGACATCGCCGCTCTCAATCCCGTGGAACTCGCATGGCTGCGCTGCCATAAGATCGGCTACATTTTCCAGACATACAATCTGATAACCGTGGCAACTGCGTTGGACAATGTGATGCTTCCGATGACCTTCGCTGGAATGCAGCAGGCCGATGCGCAGGAGAAGGCCATCAAAATCCTGGAAAAGGTAGGTCTCGGCGAGAGAATCCTCCACAAGCCCCTGCAGATGTCCGGCGGACAGCAGCAGCGCGTAGCAATCGCCCGTGCGCTTGCAAACAGCCCGTCAATCGTCCTGGCCGACGAGCCGACCGCAAATCTCGACAAGCATACCGGGCTCCAGATCATCAATCTGCTGAAGGAGCTCAACCAGTCTGAAGGCGTCAGCATCATCACCGCGACCCATGACCACAAGATGCTTGACATATCAGACAGGATAGCGTGGGTGCGCGACGGGCAGATAGAGAAATTCCAGAAGCGTTCGGAACTTGAAATCAAGGAAGGTGAAATGCATGTCCAATGACACTGTAATTTCAATTAAGAATGTAAAACGCTGCTACCGCATGGGCGGGGAACAGGTCTGGGCGCTCGACGGCGTGGATCTCGACATCCGCCGTGGGGAATACATTTCGATCATGGGACCTTCGGGCTCCGGAAAGAGCACGCTGTTCAACATGATCGGCGGACTTGATCTGCCTAGCGAGGGAGAAGTCACTATTGACGGCGCCTATCTGACGAAGATGAACCAGAAGCAGCTTGCCTACATACGCTGCAGGAAGATCGGCTACATTTTCCAGACGTTCAACCTTATCGAAGTGATGTCAGCGGTAGAGAACGTCATGCTCCCCATCACCTTCAGCGGAGTTTCGGATGAAGAAGCAAAGAGCAAGGCCATCGAGATTCTCGACAAGGTCGGTCTTTCCGGACGCTACGATCACAGGCCGTCACAGCTGTCCGGCGGACAGCAGCAGCGTGTAGCCGTAGCGCGCGCACTGGCGAACACTCCGGCGATCCTGCTCGCGGACGAACCGACGGGAAACCTCGATCTGAAGACCGGGGAGGAACTCATCCGCACCCTGCAGAAACTCAAGGAGGAGCTCGGAGTCACGATCATAACGGCAACCCATGACAACAAGATGCTTGCGGCTTCCGACAGGGTCATCTATCTCGAGGCAGGCAAAATCATCGACATAAAGACGAAGGAACATCTTTCGTTCTCATTCGGCAAAATAGGCTGAATGGATGGAAAAGTTCTTCCTCTGCAAGCATTAATCTGATCTTTTCCCCTTACAAGTAGGGCGGTTTTTCCTGTCCTGAGCCTGTCGAAGGAAAACCGCCAACTAAGTGTCGGGTTAAAACCCGACATACTTTTAAGAAAAAAAGCCTCACTTCGCCCAGTTCAACGCTTACCTTCCGCCGCCCTGCGGGGGCTAAGAAATTAATTTTATCAATTATCATCCCCACGCTTTCGCATGGGGCTACAATATGCCCCCTCTGCGAGGGTTGAATAAAAAATAATGCTCGTTTAATTTTGCGCAATCCTGTAGCCCAAAGGCGTAAGCCTATCTACTATACGCATTTTGGAATACCAGAAGTTGATGCGTGTTGCATGTCCCGGCTGGGACAGGATGAGAATAGGCAGGGGCTTCAGCCCCTGTTGAATGGATTACATGTAATGGGGCGTGCCGTAGGTACGCCGTGAAAACCGTAAAACCGAAACATTGACATCGCGTACCTATGGCACGCGAACACAACCACGGCAATAAACAGGGGCTGAAGCCCCTGCCTATTTCCATTTCGTCCCTCTGGGACTGATGCCTGTAGGGATGTTTCTTATATGCAAACATGCGTATAGTAGATAGAGGCGTAAGCCTTGGAAAAATGCCTCATTTACTATTCAGCTCGTAGATCATCGCAGGCGGCGTATCGGGATTGCCTGTAATTTCAACTTTGAACTGGTATGCGCCATCCTTGTATTCTGTTTTGACTTCACGCAGGCGCCTGCCTGAGAAATCCACCGCATATAGCTTCAGGTCAGGATTGCTGTTCTTCAGAGTCACATCCGCGGATCCGACGTGTACCAGGTACGGCAGTTCGCCATACTTCAGCAGTTTCTGCATCTTCTCGTTGCTGAATCCCATGTTGGTGTTAAGGACGTTCGTGAGATGGAAGAGCAATATGCGTTTGCTGTCGGACAGCGGACTGGCATCCATTGCAGAAGCGGAAATTGAATAGAATACATCGCTGTTCCCCACCGAAAGATTCTTCCCGTTCAAGTCCGTCTTCGCATGAGCTACAATGCATTCGGTCCTGTCAGAGACAACCTTCACGTAGCCCTTCTTGTTGTTAAGCGTGATTTCACCCGTGTCGGATACTGTCTCCTCGCCGGACACCGGTACCGCCGCCAGCTTTTTGACCTCTATGAACTGGTTTCCCGACAAGGCTTCATCAGCGGGCGCCTCCATGGCTACCACACCGTCGAATCTGCCCTGGATCCTACCGCCGTTGTCAACCACCTGCGAACCAACCTGGGAGACAAGCCCTGTGACCGTGAACGGACGCGGGAAAAGGCCCTTCGCCCACATGTCCCCGACCCCTTCCCTGGTCGCCTCCTTCATCGTGACGGCATAGACATATTTCTTCTTTGCCGGAGAGACGTCGCCACGCCCGAACAGCAGGAGGATCTGGCGTTCCGTCAGCTGGCTCAACGGGTCCGTGCCGATGTCGAAGCCCTTGACTGCATCCTGGCTGGCGATGTTCTTCGCGTCATGCGACCATGCAAAACGATAGAGCCCGTCCCAGTCCTGCAGGGCTGAATAGGCACCCATCATGGCGCCGGCCTCGGCGCGGAACTGGTTAGGCGCGCAGAAATTGTATTCGGTGACGGTGAACGGCTTGTTGAATATGCGGGTCGGCATCATCAGGCATGGGAGGATGTAGGACATGGATTCCTTCATGTCGCTTCTCTGGTTGTAGCCGCTTGGTAGCCAGTGCTGGTTGGGATGATCCCAGTACTGGTGGTTGTCGACCACGTCGAACTGCGACCTCTTGAACGCCTGCGCCATCGTATCCCACCAGTTGCTGCCGGTAATCATCGCCTTCACGCCGTTGTCCTTGAAGAACTTCTCCATCTGCCTGTTGGATTCCATCTTGATCTCCGTCAGGAACTGGGCGAAAAGCGGATTGCGCACGTCGGCGGTGACGTCGGATTTCCCTTTTTCCTGGAGCCATTTCTCAAAGCGGTCGGCGTAGAGCTTCTTGATTTCGGGGTTGGGGCTCCAGACGGAAGCGATGCTGTCCTCGTTGACCGGGCAGATGCTCAGGAGCGCCGGATCGTCCTTCCAGGCGATTCCGGTATACGGGTTAACATGGTTAAGCCATTTCAGCGCCATTTTCGTCCAGGCATTGAATGCTCCTGGCAGGATCGGAACAAGCGCCTTGATGACGTTCGGATTGTCGACATACTTGTTCCAGCCTTCGATCTCGTCTGCGCCGAAGCGGCGCATGGTGAACAAGTCGATGGAAACATACAGGCCTGCCTTCTTCATCGCGGCAAACGTGTAATCGAGCCTGTCCAGCTGGCTCTCGCTGATGTCGTCGGACTTCTTTGCGCTCCAGTTGCCGTTGATCAGGTCAACGTCCGTGTGGTGGAACCGGATCGTGGTATAGCCCAGGAGCTGGAACCTGCGCGCCAGCTTGTCGGCCTCCTCCTTCGGAAGATAGTTGGCGCTGAAGCAGAGGTTGGCTCCGACCAGCTTCACAGGCCTGCCGGGTTTCTCAGCATATTCAAAATGCCCGTCCTTTCCGGGGATAATCCGACCGTATTTGCCAGCAGGCGCATCGTTCAGGAACGAGAAATCAAGGATGCTGCCGGGGACGACATCGCGTTCAACCGGCAATGCCACCCAGTCCTTGCCTGCAGTGATGACAAACGGGATCTCCTCGCAGAACACATCGAAGGAAAGATCCGTGCCCGTAAAATCCCTGCAGTTCCTGAAGCTGACACGCAGCTCATAGTTTTCATTGTTCTTCTGGACACGGGCGTCGACCAGGCTGACCTGAAGATCAGCGCCCTTGATGTTCAGTTTGAACTTGGCATTGGCAACAGAGATGTCCGATGCAATTTTCGGGAACGGCAGATATTCCTTTTCATATGCCTGCGGAAATGTGGACTTCTCGCCGTTCGCCGTGATTATTGAACCTGCAAATTCCTTCACCGGCATACGGAAAGCCACATACATGTTATCGAGCGATACGGCATTCTGGCTGCTGACTGTGTAGGTGACTTTCAGTCCTGCCCTGCCCTTGTCGTTTACCGCCTTTGTCGTTTCAACCATTTTCAGTTTCACGCCGGGGACATTGAAATCCGCCTCATATTTCAAATCCATATCCTTGCCGGACTTCTTTATGTTCGCCAGGCAGTAGTCCTGGGCCGCATACTTCCAGCCGGGACCGAAGGCGATCAGGTTGGAGCCGACTGCTCCACCTCCAATGACCAACAGGCCGCGGTGATCAATTGAGATACCCTGTGGTACTGCGTCTGCGGCGCTGGCGCTGCCTGTCCAGGAAAATACAGCTGCAACCACTGCCGCAACTCCGGCGAAAAAACATTTTCTGTTCATATTCCCTTCTTTCCCAAATGATTTAATAGTTTATCACTTCCTGTTTCCAGTCGACAAATGATCCTAAAAGTCATGCAGGTGATTTCTGATAGACTCTCACATAGTCAACCAGGAATTCCTGGGGGAATATGGAATCATCTATCCTGCCGCCCCAGCTTCCACCCAGCGCCAGGTTGATGAGGAGATAATGGGGGTCGCGGAACGGATTATAGCCATTCTCGGCGGCATCATCCAGCTTGAACGTGTGATAGAGATTGCCGTCAAAATAGAAGTCCATTTTCATGGAGTCCCATTCCACGGCATGCACATGGAAATCGTCGTATGGTCTTTCAGTGATTATCTTGGTCCCCTTCTGCGCGTGTTTACCGTCATTGCTGTAATGGACGGTCGCGTGGACGCTGTCCGGCTCGAAGCCGACGTATTCCATGATGTCGATCTCCCCGCAGCGGGGCCAGCCGATCTCCGTTATATTGGTCCCGAGCATCCAGATCGCAGGCCAGACGCCGCTGCCATGCGGAAGCTTCGCCCTGACTTCAATCCTTCCATATCTCACATCGAACTTTTTCCGGGTCGTAATGCTTGCCGCGGTATACCCGGCGAATTCACGGTTCTCGCTCCATTTGTCCGACCCTGCCTTGAATCCCGGATTAGGGAATTCCTCCTTGCGTCCTTCTATTACCAGCATCCCCCTCTCAACGCGGGCGTTTTCGAGCCTCGCCTTCGTGTAGTACTGCTCCTCCTTGTTGCGCACGAAGCCGACTTCATATGACCATTTGGAACTGTCGGGAAGCCCGTCCTTGTCGAATTCATCCGACCAGACCAGTTTCCATCCATTATCGGCGCTTGGTTTCAAAACAGGTTCCGACATAATATTTTCTCCCAATTTTTTATGAGATATCCATGACCTTGCCAGGCAAATCCCGTCGTTAATAAGCGGTAAAACTGCCTTTTAAGAAGTCAGTACGGTTTTTTGAATCTGCATGCCCGTCGACGTATGCAACATTGATAAGCCTTTTAAACATATGACGGCAGGAATAATGATTGTGGTCATATTTGCACAGGCAGAACACGCTGTTATAGATTCCTCCGTCGCCCATGAGGTAGATGGTTGATGCCTTGCCCGCCACCTTTGAAAGCCTGGCGAACTGCCATGCGCCGCTGACTTGTGTTCCATTAATACGGTGGTTGGTCGCGTAGCCGTTGCCAATCCATCCGTTCACAGTTCCGTTCAAATTGCAGGTCTGAAGGTAATTGGGGCATTCAAACACAGTGTTGGCGACCTTGTCGATTGACGACACATTCTTGCCGGAGGTATATTTTGACACATGCTGCACCCAGGCATTGGAATAGTAATCTGAAGTTTCCTTCACCCCCCAAGCCCCAAGGTTGGGGAGATAATCATCCTGTTCGTCGGCATAGCTGAACATCGCAAGACATATCTGCCGTTCATTGTTGATGCACTTTATGGACTTGGCGGTCTCCTTCGCCTGGTTCAGAGCCGGCAGCAGAAGCGCCGCCAGGATTGCGATGATAGCAATTACTACGAGAAGCTCGATTAAAGTAAATATCGATGGTTGATACCGGATACCAGATGCTGGATGCCTGATCGCGGATTCTCGAATAATCAATCCTGGAGCCGGCATCCTGGATCCTGCATCGCATGTTTTAAATTTACGCATATTCATCCCTCCTTTACTATGTCGAAATAGCTTTCGCCGGTAAGCGTGTGCTTGAAATACTTGTCATCATATGGGACTGCGACTGACTTGAGATTCCTTGCATTCGATCCGCTCTTGTGTCCGAACATCGAGATTGCCGCCTCTGCAATCTTGTCATTTGGCACGGGCAGGCATCTTAACAGGGAGTCTATGCCGTCATCCCATATGGGTTCACTGTGGAAGTATATGATTTTAAGTTCAGCGGGTATTTTAATTCCTGCTGACTTAGCGGCCATGAGTACATGCAGCGCCTGATTGAACTCATAGCAGAGGAGAACTGGAGAAGGCTGCCCCATCCTTAGGAATGAACGAAGATCATCGCTTGTCATTTCGGATGCGGAAAAGGTCATGGGCTTCAGACCGGCTTTCGCCATCGCATCCATATATCCCAGGTACCTGTCCTCGACGCTGTAGTGACTTTCGGGCGGCCGTCCTGGAAGCAGGCTGGAGCCGACATAATAGCCGATCCCAAGGTAGTTCTGCGAAACCATGAAGGAGACGATCCGGGAAGCCGCACCATAGTCGTCCGGGTAGACGCTGTTATACTTCAGTTTGTTGTTAATCCATATTTCAGGCATGCCCGCCGACTGGAACACGTTTAACAGAGGTTTGATATCGCCCTGGGTTATATTGACGAATGCGCCGTCAATCCCCATTTTCGCCGGATTTACCTCCATGGTCCCCGTGTCCGGCGACGGCACCGTGACAAAGGCAAGATACTTGTTGATCTTAAGCAAACTGATCTGGAGGCGCTGGAGGAAGATGCTTGAGATAAAGCTCCGCGTATTATCTTTCAATCCTACCAACCCAATCGCCCCATGCGTGTTGTTCCTCAATGCCAAAGCCTGCTTGTTCGGCCTGTATTCAAGCCGGCCGGCGACATCGATGACATGCTGGCGCACGGTATCGCTTATCCTGCCGGTTCCGCTCAGCGCCTGTGAAACTGTCTGCTGGCTGACTCCCGCCGTCCACGCCACGAACGCCTGCGTGACAGGACTGGCCGTATTGCCCGATGTTTTGTTTTTTCTCATTGCTCAACCACCTTAGGCAACTAATTGAAAAGTCACATGATATTACCTAATATCTATAGTAATAAAGCATATTCAAGGCATGTCAAGCATCGATTGATATTTTCCAGCATTGCGAAGCTCATGAAACTTTGCCAGCAAAATTTTATCAATACATCCCGGAATTCCTGAATTTCGCAGGAGAGATGCCACTTCCTTCCATCTGTCTTGATATCGAGCAACAGAAATTTGTAGTCCGAGCGTTTCTGTCCTGCCTCAGCTGGCCAGTATCCCTCCAAGTTGAGGCCGACTCCGCTCCATCCACTGCCTGTCAGATGTATGTTTACGGAATTGTCCACTGTCTCGACAGTTCCATTATTTTCCCATGTTTTTGTTTTTCAAATCTCTTCTTTTGGCTTCCAATCGATTTTTCCCTCAGCGAATGTTGCGGCTTCGAAACTCGCGGCAAATATTGCCGCGACCAGTATTTTAACTGCGTATTTCATTTGTGATTTACTCCTTTTAATTGTACATTTTACATCAGCTCGATGTAATTTTGAATTACCTCAGTTTTATGCACATATTAGTAAAGGTTCCACTTATTTCTCCGTCAATTCATATATCATATACGGGTTTCCAGCAGAGATTTCGGCTTTTAACGTATACGCTCCGTCTTTGTAATCGGTTTTAACTTCTTTGACACGTTTTCCTGTGAAATCGCATGCATATAGTTTCATCCCCGAATTGCTGTTCTTCAGGCTGACATTTGCCGCTCCCATGTGAACGAGATAAGGCAGCTTGCCCCAGCCGATCAGCGTTGTCATGTCCTTTGAAGCGAATTTCATCTCAGTGTTGAGCACGTTCGTCAAGTGAAAAAGGAGGACGCGTCTGCTGCCGGACAGATTGTTGTCGTCCATTGAGGACGCAGACAGCGAACAGAAATAATTGTTATCTCGGACAGAAAGGTTTCCCGCGGAAATATCGATCCCTTCCGACGCCACAATGCATTCCGTTTTGGGCGACTGGATTTTAATGTAGCATTTTGTCTTGTCGAGCGTGATTTCTCCGGTATCGGAAACAAGATTGTCTCCAGCCACGGAAATATCTTTGTAGGCAATAAACTTATTGCCGTTTAAAACCGTGTTATCCGTGGGAGGGGAGTCGGCAACCACGCCGTCAAATTCCCCTTCGATCTTGCGGCTGCCTTCGATGACCTGCGAACCGGTCTGTGAGATCAGGGCCAATGCGTTGAAGCTGTGGGGAAAAATCCCCTTGACCCACATGTCTCCGACTCCCTGCCTGGTCGCCTCCTGCATCGCGACCCCGTAGACATATTTTTTAGCGCCCGGAGCGACGTCGCCGCGGCGGAACATCAGGACGATCTGCTTCTCGGTAAGCTGGTTAAGTGGATCCGAACTCATGTCGAAGCCTTGCATCCCCTGGGTTTCATTTACGCGCTTTTCGTCATGTGCCCAGGCGAAGCGATATAGGGCATCCCAGTCCTGAAGCGAAGCATATGCGCCCATAAGGGCTCCGCCTTCAGCACGATACTTGTTTGGCGCGCAATAGCTGTATTCTGTGACCGTGAACGGCTTGCCGAATATCCGCGTTGAAGCCATGAAAATCGGGGTGATATATGTGTAATGTGACGAGTTAAGATTGCTTTGCTGATTGTAGTGGGGCTGGGGGTGGTCGGAATATTGGTGGTTGTCAACTAGGTCAAACTGGTTGCGTGTAAAAGTCTGGGGCATGGTGTGCCACCAGTTGCTGCCAGTAAGCATGGCTTTAACTCCAAGTCCGCGGAGGAATTTTTCGATTTTTCTGTTTGACTCCATCTTGACCTCGATCAGAAACTGCGCGAAAAGAGTATCTTGCTTAGGATCGTCAACCGCACTTGTCAGATTCCTTTCCTTCTTCCATTCCGCAAATCGCTCCAAGTAGAACGGCTTTGCCAGCCTCCCTCCCCAGCTACTGGCGATGCTGTCTTCATTTAGAGGACAGATCATGAGCAAGGCGGGATCTTCCTTCCAGGCAATTCCGGTATATGGATTGACATGGTTCATCCATTTTACGACCAGCTTCTTCCAAGCCTCGAATGCGGGTTCGTGAATGGGGACAAGCCCTTTTATTTCGCCTTCTATGACCTTGTCGATTCCGGCAATCTCCCCTTTGTCGAAGCGCCGCTGCGTGTAGAGGTCGATTGCAACATACATTCCCGCTTTTTTCATTGCTGCAAACATGTAGTCGAGCTTGTCCAGATAGGCCGGATCGACATCGTCTGACACATCGCTTTTCCAGTTTCCCTTCCTCATGTGCACGTCCGTATGGTGGAAACGAACGGCATTGTAGCCCGTCTTTTTGAAATGTTCTGCTATTCTATCCGCCTCCGATTTTTCGAGATAGTTGGCTGTGTAGCAGAGATTTGTCCCAATCAGTTTCACCCTGTTGCCGTTGCCTTCATAGGCGAAGTGGCCGTCCTTGTTGACAATTCTTCCGTATTTGCCGGCCGGTGCGTCGTTAAGGAATGAAAAGTCGAGAATGCTTCCTTCTTCAATCCTGCTGCTGAAGGGAAGCTCTGTCCACTCCGTGTCGTCGCCCTTTACCACATAGGGGAGAAGTTCTGCGGAAACATCGAATTGAAGCTTCATGGATGTCACATTCTGGGGATTGGGATATTCAAGCCAGATATGGAATGCGGTCGTCTTTGGCCGCAAATCCTTCAGCGATATCTGAAGGTCTGAGCTCTTTACCGTGAAGCTGGTCTTCCCGTTGCTAAGGGTGATTGATTTTGTCTTGTGGGGAAGCCGTATTTCGGGTGTGACCTCTTCCGGTAACGCAACTTCTGTGCCGTCGTCGAGGATCACTTTTCCGCCTGCGAAATCCTTGGATGCGAAAGGGAAAAACAAATAGACCTTTTCATATGAGGCCTGGCCTCCGTTGGAAGGGGTCAAAACATAATTTACACGGTAGTACTCCTTGCCCACACCATCCCTGATCTTACTGATGCTCTCAAGCATCTTCAGTTTCGGGCTTGTCTTGAAATCGGCGGTGATTTTATCGCCCGTTTTTACGACATTCTCTAGGCAGTAGTCCTGTGCGGACCATCCGCCGTATGGAATGACGACCAGATTGCTGGCCCCCCAGCTGCTTTCGCTGTTCATGCGGAGCACTCCGTTGAGTTCCAGAAGTCCCCGATGGTCGATTCTTATAGGCGCGGGGATTGTTCCGTCTTGCGCTTTAACAAAAAAGGACGAGGATAAAAGCAGGAGGCATATTACCGATAATTGCGCTAATTTGAGGATACAGGGCAGCCCACGCTCAAGTTCACCAGCCCCCCCAAGCGGGAAAGCCTTCGGCGGCGTAAGAGGTTTATGCGCACTCCAGGGGTGCACAAGCCTCAGGCGTGCGACCAAGTACGGCTGTGAACTCCAACGGATGAATCTTAACCTAAAAGCATTCCATATGCCCGACACCGACGGCGAACGATCAATAATCATAATTACTCCTTTTTTTTAATAATAGTAGACCACGAATTTCCCTATCAAGTAGGCGGCGTGGTTCAGTAACGACGCATGTCCATCAACATAGCCAAAGTCTTCTGCCCCCCTTCTTTTCCTGTCATCAGGTTTGGCATATAACCCGCCCTGTTCATCCGTATTGCAGGAACTTGAAAATATAAAATTGTTTTCTTTTCCATATAAATATAACGCTCCCTGCCATCTACTTGTATGCCCAGCTTCCGGCATCGGTATCATCGGCGCTGCTTTGGGGCAGATTATTGTATAACACAGCCGAGATATGACCATCAAAATAAGCGACATTCAAAGATTTTCTTAGTCCATGTCGTAGCGGAATCCCATATGTTATGCGCCACATTTGCGAGTCTGGATGTCCGTCGCTTAGGCGGCTTGCAACTCCTGATTGGTCGGTTGCCGAACTGCCCATCATATCCATCAGCATGAAAATTTCGGATGGCCTCTGAATTTGCATTATACCTCGTCCTGTCGTAGTGTCGGAAAGGCAGTTACTGTTGAAGCCTATATCCAATTTATTATGGTTGGAAGCGGAAAAGTTGTTTGAGATATTGTCGGCCAGCCAGTCTCGTGAACTCATTCTCATGGAAGGGCAGGTAAAAACCCCACGTGGAATTCGCCAGTTTTGTCCATCGTACTCAAAAGAGGGATCTTTATAGCACAGTTTTTGAAGATATACATTTGGCATGTAGTATGGCATCAGAGTATCCTGCCAGAATAAATCGCCAGTATTAGCAGGACGATCGGGAATGGTATTGTATCTCCCTTTCTGCATATACTCGTTATAATCGCTTGCATATTGATTTTCAAACAGGCTGATCTGGCGCATGTTGTTCAGACAAAGCAAATCTCGGGCAATTTCCTTGGCATTTTGCAGAGCTGGCAGCAGAAGCGCAGCCAGAATTGCGATGATCGCAATCACGACAAGGAGCTCGATAAGAGTAAAGTTCGATACTGGCGGGTGACGGATTTTGGGACAATCACTACTGGAGCCAGCATCCTGCATCGGGTATTTGGCATCATGCATCTTGGCGCATAATTTAAACTTATTCATATTCATTCCTCCTTTACTATATCGAAGTAGCTTTTGTCGGTAAGCGTATGCCTGAAATATTTCGGATCGTAGGGGACGGCGACGGACCTGGCATTTTTCTCCGGAGAACCGCGATTGCATTCGAACATCGAGATTGCCGCCTCTGCAAGCTTGTCATTTGGCACGGGCAGGCATCGCAGCAGGGAGTCTATGCCGTCATCCCATATGGGCTCACTATGGAAATATATGATCTTAAGTTCATCAGGTATCTTGCTTCCAGCGGATTTAGCGGCCATCAGGACATACAGCGCCTGGTTGAACTCGTAGCAGATGAGGATTGGAAATGGTTGAGCCATCCTGATAAATGAGCGCAGATCATCGCTTGTCAAGTCAGAGGATGAAAAGGTCCTAGGCCTCAATCTGGCTTTCACCATCGCATCAATATATCCCTGGTATCTGTCTTCGACGCTATAGTGGCTTTTAGGAGGCCATACTGGAAGCAGGGAGGAGCCGACATACCCGATCCCAATACAATTTTGCGACACCAGAAAGGAGACAAGCTGGAAAGCCTCACCATAGTCGTCCGGGTAGACGCTGTTGAAGTGCAGCTTGTTGTTAATCCATATTTCAGGCATTCCTGCCGACTGGAACAAGCTGGACAGGGATTTGATATCGCCCTGAGTTATATTGACGAATGCGCCGTCAATCCCCATTTTCGACGGATTGACATCAATTTCGCCCATTTCCGGTGAAGGCACCGTAATAAAGGCGAGATATTTATTGATCTTAAGCAGGCTGATCTGCAGGCGCTGGAGGAAGATGCTTGAGATAAAGCTCCGGGTATTATCTTTCAGTCCTACCAGACCAATCGCCCCATGCGTGCTGTTACTCAATGCCATGGCCAGCTTGTTCGGGCTGTATTCAAGTCTGCTGGCGACATCGAAGACATGCTGGCGGACGGAATTGCTTATCCTGCCGGTTCCGCTCAGCGCCTGGGAAACTGTCTGCTGGCTGGCTTCTGCCGACTTGACCACAAGTGCCTGGGTGGCGGCATGAGCCGAATTGTTGTATGATTTATTTTCCTTCACAGTTCCAGCACCTTTAAAAAAAGAGATGGAAAATACATGATATTACGTAATATCATGCAATATAACACAATGTCAAGCATTAATTGTTATTTTCCTGTGAATACTGTAATAATACCCAGTGCCATTCCAACTAAACATATTTAACAGCTAAAATATATATTAAGGGAACCTCAAATAATTGATTGAACATGGACTACAGCGACAATCAAATTAATCTATATTTAAAGCGGTTGAAGAACGAACAACTGAAAATGAAGAAGAGAATGTTCAAGAGCTTTTTCGATATCGATTGCCGTCTTGAGGAGCTGGACAAGGCCGGAGACCCGCTGACGAAGCTGAACGAGGTTGTTAACTGGGAGAGCTTCCGCGAGAAGCTTGAGACTATAAGAGAGGAAGACAGGAAGAGCAATGCTGGGCGGAAGCCTTTTGATGCTGCTGTCATGTTCCGGATACTGATACTCCAGTCCTTAAACAACCTCGGTAACGACTCGATCGAATACAAGATACGGGACAGTCTTTCGTTCATGCGCTTCCTCGGACTTTCCCTCTGGAACCGTGTGCTTGATGACGCCAAGACGATATGGCTCTACCGCGAGCATATACAGAGGAAGGGCTGCCGCAATAATAGAACAGGTTCGAACGGCTGGCTCCAACCCGGAAACTTGTGCTCGACACAGTGCGCATGATCGCCTGCCGTGCGGAGACCGCGCTTGCAGTGCTGGCACGTGAGTAGTTGTCGAGCCCGGACGCAGTGCGCGGAGAACTGCATGTCTTCCTGCATCCGCTGGCCGAACCGCGCTTGAACCGCATGGCCGAGACAATACTGACCAACTTGAATGAAACAGAGTTCATCTATCCTGGCACGAAACTGAAGATGGTCTACAGGATGCTTGCCACTGCCCAGCCTTGAAAAATACAACTTAAAAATGCCACAACATCATTTTCCACGGGTAAGGGAATCTGAAGGCGGGGGCATTTAGTGTGATCCTGAACGTAGACGCACGCATCACTTTATTTTTAAGTCTGTTAGTCCAATTCTGAATTCAGCCCTGTATTTTGAACATATGTTCTCCAGGCGCAAGACTGTATGCCGCACCATTGGGAAGAATCAAATCTGCCCTTGAAGCATCAGGAACAGTTATATTAAATATGCAATCTCTGTCTATCCGTTTCCATTCGGATACGTAATTGCGGTATTCAGCACGGAAAGAGGTTAATGCCTTGATGAGTTGCGGACGTATTGAGATATTTTTCCAGCCGGGATTCTCAATACTGTGCGTGAAGCCACCCGGATATCGGAAGAACCATGCGCTGATGTCGCCTTTCATGATGTGATTATGCGATCCAGCGCCGTTCCATTGCTCCAATAAAGTGGTCTCGCCGTATTTCAGCGGATAAGCCCATCCTGGATACTTATCCTGAACGAACATCATATAAGCTGTGTCTATGTGGGAGTAATCAGCGAGGACGCGTGGCACATATTTTGCACCGAGCATTCCGAAATTGATTTTGTGGTCGTTGTTCTTCACAAGTTCATTGAGATGCTCAGCGGTCAACTGCGAATCAATCGCCAGCTTGTGATAAACCGCAGTCGCAAGTGCGGTCATGCTGCCGTCGCCGTAAATACCATTTTTGGAATAGAAAGTCTTGTTAAAGGCTGTGCTGATACTATGGGCAAGCTCCAAGTAATATTTTCTGTCGTCCTCCGCGTCGAGAAGTCCCGCAAATTGAGCCAAGGTGACTGCGTTTGTATAGTAGTAAGCGGTCGAGGTTATTGCCGGATCGAGCATATTATCCCAGTCAAGCGGGCAATAATCTCCGAGTCCGAATCTGAGGATATCGTCAGTTGCCATTGAGCCGCAGAAATCCATGTATTTCTGCATGTTTACATAAAGTTTTCTGATGATGCTGATATCCGCAGTATGTGCATAAACATATGCCGGAATAAGAATAATGGCACTATCCCACGCAGGACCATAGCCCCAGTTATAGCCCCAACCGCTTATTGGGGCCTTGCCCGGAATTTGCCCGCTCGGGCGCTGGGCGTCTGCGAGTATTTCCAGCCAATCGCAATATGCGCTTGCGGATTCAAAGTTATAAAGACCGGTTTCCGCTCCGAGCAGGGCATCGCCAGTCCACCCCTGTTTTTCGCGTTGCGGGCAATCCGTTGGGAATCCCACAAAATTCGAACGGAATGTCCAGTATGTGCATTTCATCAGGGCATTGACGGTCGCATCCGACGTTGCTATCCTGCCTATAATATCAAAATGCGTCCCGACTGCACAGGCATCTATGGAAATTATTTCAGCACTCCCAATAATTTGTACTTCAATATATCTAAAGCCGTGGTATGTGAATCGCGGTTGCCATATTTCGCTATCGCCACCTTTGAGAATATACTTATCCGTCTGGAACTCTCCTGAGTTGACAAACCGGGCGATTTCATCGCGTTTAATCCGCTTTGTCCCATCAAGATATCCCAGTTCTCCAGCAATAAGCTCAGAATATCTGCATATGACTTCCGCGCCGGCTTCACCTTTGACTTTTATCCGTGCCCATCCGGCTAGATTCTGCCCGGAGTCATAAATATTATCCGTAATCTTATGCATATGCAAAATATCGTATATTCGGCATGGCGCGTGGAGTTCCTCACTAAGCTCGCCGCCGGGTCCATGTATGCGTGCCGCCACTACCCATTTGCCATCAGCAACCTCAAAATCGGGGCTTGCCCATTTCCCGAGCTCTAGTCGGGCATCATAATATTCGCCATTTCTTATTGAGTCATAACGGATTGGACCCTCACCGTTAACCTGCCAGTTCTCATCTGTATTCAGAATGCATCGACCGGTTGAATTTATCTGAAGCATGAACTTGGGATAATCGCGCCAGCTTGCTTTGTCTATCACCCACGGACCTAAAGTACCAGCATTGTAAAAGGAGTTCCCTAGTATTATTCCTACCGTATTCTTGCCAGCCAGCAAGTAACCGCTAATATTGAAACGATTATAAAACATACGCCTATCATAATTACTTGGCGTAGGTGCAAGAACTTGATCTCCAACCTTTTTTCCATTAATATAAACTTCATAATATCCCGCTGCAGCAATGACAAGTTCAACCGCATCCCCAGTTCCATGATAATCAAAATTTCTGCGAAAGTGAGGTGCGGGAAGATCCTTCTGAAAACCAGCTGTTATAACGCGTCCCGGGACTCCTATCCAGGATGCCGCGTCAAAATCTTTATTCAAAATCAATTTTCTATATTTACGAATACTCATCAACATTCCTATACCGTTTTCGAGATTATATCACTTGGTTCGGAATTCTTTACTGCAATCATCATTTTGCTATTTATAATCACAGTCATCCATCACCTAGGCGAAGCAATCCGGTTCGTTTGTCGCCCAAATCCCAGGACTACTCCAGCTTTCCCATTTTCCAAAAAGGGTCAGCCTTTGCATTGCGCATTCCGGAGCCGACTCGATGTTCACTCGCGTTATGGCTTACCAGTTTGCAGACAGTCTTTCACTGCCTTGTTTCTATCAGGCTCCGACAGCTTCGTTTCCTCAACCATCGCTGAGATAGCACCCGGACGGGACGACTTTTGCCGGGACGGGATTTGCACCCGTAAGATCAACGCGCCTTTTCATGGCGTATCTGTACCCCTACAGCATTCTAGAATTCCAAAATAAACTGTCCAAAATACTCTATCTAAATCAGTATTAGCAAACCTTTCTATAGCGTCCAATCCAATAGCCGTGCAGGATATTGATAGGCCCGTCAGAGCCATGAGTCTTATAATCCGGTTTTGCTGCTAGTGAAAGAAAGGATTCCAAAACTTCCTGTTTCGGAGTCCAGTCCTGGCAGAGCATCTGCGTGTACATCAGGTTTCCCAAGGCCCTCAAGATTGAATAAGGATCCATGTATGAGCTGGGGAACTGCGGCTGCACATAGGCATAGCCTCCGTAAAGGGATGACTGTTCTGGATTTTGAATGGTCGTTCCACATAGTGCGAGCGGCATTTGTCGCCAGTTATGATTAAGGCTTGACCAGTCGCCAGAAAATGTCTTGCCCTTCCTGATTTCGGCTTCGAAATATTTGTTGGAGAGTTCTGCGGTCAGAAACATTGCCCGAAGGTACTTGCCGCGAAGCTCATCGTCAGATTCGACCTCTGCCAATAGGGCTAGAGAAAGCTGCATTTGAGAAAATTCGACATCCCACCAGGGCCACGCCGGATCCAATCTCAGATTTTCCTCGATACCTGGGATTGCGTAGCGCCTGTATAGGTCAAACCAGTGATGATCTCCAGAGGCGTCCCAGGCGGCCGCGTAGAACATGGGCAACCGCATGATCTCATGTACGCGGACATCTAGCATATGGCATACGAGGCCTGGCTTGCCATCCAGTCTGAGCAGGTTATCCGCATTTTCAGGAGTGACAACGAGCTCGCAGTAAGTGGCTATGTCAACAAGGAGCTGCCGCGCATCCTTCAAGTCCTTTTCATCCGCATCCTGGAATGAGCGAAGAAAGCGCCAAGCCCCATAAACACATAGGGTAAACTGGTCGCGAGAAGAGTTTGCGTAGCATGAACGCTTGTCCCAAGGGGAGATGCTTCTGGCCACAAAACCGGGGACTCCATGCGAGTAGGTGCAGCGAAGCATACCTCCCAGAACTTTCTTTGCCAAGGAAAGCGATTCCTTGTCCGCCGCCATCTCTTTCCGAAGTCGCAGCACCTCCATCACAGAACCGGCGTTCAGCATGCTGTCTTCCATACCGGTTCCCCAACCACAGGGATTGGGAAACTGCTTCTCTATTTCATCGGATTGTGGCAGATGACTGAAGCGTTTCTCATGCTCTCTGCTAGTCAAATAGTCATAGAAAAGGCCTGTCTCTTCGTAAAAGAGTTTGTTCCAAAGATAGCTCCACGCCTCTTCCATTTTCCCATGCAAGTCAGTTCTCATCCTTTGGTTCTCCCAATCCTTCTGGCATAGCTTCGGACAACTGCTGTATTTTTGATACGGCAAGCCATGAGATTGTTACTAAAAGTTGAAGGTTTCAGATCCTGCTTCACAACGCTTGTTCGCGAGCTGTTCCCGTTGAAACTGGCCTGTTATTTCTCCGCAAGTTCATAGATCAACGCCTCCTGCTCGCCGTTTGCATTTACTCCGGTTTTGAAAATATAGGTTTTGTCAAGATATCTTGTCGTTATTTCCCTTATGCTCTTCCTCTCATCCAATGGCTCCTTTGGGCTTTCCTCGTAAATTTCTTTTGTCTTGTAATTTGCAATTTTAAAAGATGGAGACAAAACTCTCCAAACTTTCCGGATTCTGGTGGACTCCGAGTAACAAAATGATATCTATTTTCGATTCTTGTTTCAAGTGTCCATTCTGCTCCATCAAGATTCAGGTTCTTTTCATATTTAATTTCCCCAAATTGAAGAGAATCTAGATATTCAATAATTGATTTAATTTCTTTGTCTAACAGTAACTTGTTTTCATTCCTTGTGATATTCCGTGGCTTGTATCCTCCTAATCCTGAAGTCGTTTTAAGGTATATTTTAGATTCCTTTTCAGATTTAGATATTCTGAGCCGATTGCAAAACTCTGAAATATTCAGATCACTTTTTTCTTAATACGTTTTTCTCGTAACTTTATATTTCAATTCAACTCTTCTCATAGCAACATGTTATAAAGCTGGCTCACCGTTATGACTATTATCCCGAACATCAAGTGTGCAAATACCTTCTCATGACCATGTACTCGCACATTTCCACCTCCGCAGTTGTCCTTGAGGTTCGAATTCACCCTTTCAGCCGTACTTCTCTCGCTGTATCTGCCCCTCAGTGCCGGTTCGAGCTCTTTCGCCTCGCCCCAGCGCTTGTTCGCCGTTTGATGCATGCCATCAATAGATCCTGCGGATAATCATCCCACATAAATAGAGCGCTCAACTCCATATGGGGACACAAGCTCATTATCCGACGGATCTGGCTTTCCTTTCCTGAGATCCGCTCTTGTGTCCGAACATCGAGATTGCCGCCTCTGCAATCTTGTCATTTGGCACGGGCAGGCATCTGATCAATGCATCTATGCCGTTATCCCATATGGGCTCACTGTGGAAATATATGATTTTAAGTTCATCGGGTATTTTAATTCCTGCGGATTTCGCGGCCATGAGGACATAAAGCGCCTGGTTGAACTCATAGCAGATGAGGATTGGAGATGGCTGTGCCATCCTGATAAATGAGCGCAGGTCATCGCTTGTCATTTCAGAGGAGGAAAAAGTCATGGGCCTCAATTTCGATTTCGCCATCGCATCCATATATCCCCGGTATCTGTCTTCGATGCTGTAGTGGCTTCCGGGAGGCCGTCCTGGAACCAGGGTGGAACCGACATAGCCAATACCGGTGAAGTTCTGCGAAACCATGAAGGAGACGATCCGGGAAGCCGCACCATAGTCGTCCGGGTAGACGCTGTTATACTTCAGTTTGTTGTTGATCCATATTTCAGGCATGCCCGCCGACTGGAACACGTTTAACAGAGGTTTGATATCGCCCTGGGTTATATTGACGAATGCGCCGTCAATCCCCATTTTCGCCGGATTGACATCAATTTCGCCCATTTCCGGTGACGGCACCGTGACAAAGGAAAGATACTTGTTGATCTTCTGCAGGCTGATCTGGAGGCGCTGGAGGAAGATGCTCGAGATAAAACTCCGCGTATTGTCGTCCAGACCGACCAGACCAATCGCGCCATGCGTATTGTTCCTCAATGCCAGAGCCTGCTTGTTCGGCCTGTATTCAAGCCTGCGGGCGACATCAAAGACATGCTGGCGCACCTTCCCGCTTATCCTGCCGGTGCCGTTCAACGCCTGGGAAACTGTCTGCTGGCTGACCCCGGCCGTCCTCGCCACGAACGCCTGAGTGACAGGACTGCCCGCATCGCCTGATGATTTGTTTCTTCTCATGGTCCGAACTCCCAAGCCTGGCAGGAAAACATATTTGATATTACGTAATACCAAATTAAGATATCGCTTAGGATTCATATGTCAAGCATCAATTGATATTTTTCACTTCCAACCTAGTTTGGTTAGTAACACGTCAGTTTCTATTGCATGCGATGAATTCAGGCAGGGCGCTCTCGCCGAGAGCGCCGCAGACGCCTCGGCGAGGCGTCCCTACCTTTAGAAATTAAGACTGAGGGATTACCTTGGTTAGTAAACACGCCCCTTCGGGATGGGGCCGCAAAAAGCGGCATTACAGCATCGCGTGTAATTTGAACTACTTGCCCTTCACATCGTAGCAGAGCAAAACGCCCTGGTCGCGGATGTATAGCCTGCCATTGGCTATGACGGGATGCGGCCAGCTGTTCTTGTCGCTGCGGTCGACCTGGTCAAAGCGCCCTTTTTCAGTATAGGCTTTCGGATTCGCTTCGATGAGGGCGATCGTTCCCTTGCCGCCCTCGCCGCGGATGTAGAAATTCCCGTCGGCATAGCCTATGGCGCCCTTGCCGACACCCTTGTTCGCCCAGGCGACCTGGCCGGTCTTGAAGTCCATGCAGACCCAGCCCTTTGAATCAGAATGTCCATATACATATCCATCAAGAAGGATTACGCCGCCGTGGTGGTCGACCATGTCCTTGTTGGCATAAACCTGTTCAGCCTTGAATCCATTCGCATCCTTGGTGATCTTGAATGCGGTGCAGCCTACTCCGTAACCTGAGGTGACAAATACCTGGTTGTCGGCGTAGACCGGCGTCGGCACGACCGCGGTCTTGCCTTCACGGGCGGCCTTCCAGAGCAGCTTGCCGTCTTTTATATCAACTCCAACGACATTGGCCGGTGAAAGATGGATGAGCTGTTTCTGTCCGGATATGGTTTCCAGTATGAGAGAGGTGTAGTGCGGATCGTCGGTATAGTCCTTGCTGCGCCAGAGGGTGGCGCCGGTCTTTGCGTCGAGTGCAACAATTGAACCTTCCTTGCCCCCGGGGGTGCAGAAGACTTTTCCATCATCAACCAAAGGTGACTCGGCATATCCCCACTTGGGAAGCTTTCCACCGAAATCCTTGACCAGGTTCTTGCGCCAGACCTCCTTGCCTGTAGCAACTTCAGCGCAGACAAGATCTCCAAACTGGCCCAGAGCTATGACGCTTTCTCCTTCAACAGCCGGAGAACAGCGCGGGCCGGGATATCCGCCGCCGCCGCCGACAGCGCCGACTTTTGTCGACCACAGCTTCTTGCCGGTATCCTCGGCGAAGGCCATCAGCTGGCATGCGCCGTCGATATCGCCCATGGTAAAGATCTTGCCCTTCACAACAGAAACTCCGGAAAATCCAGCTCCCAGATCCGTCGCCTTCCACTTGAGCTCAGGGCCATTGGCCGGCCATTCCTTGAGCAGCCCTTTCTCCTTGGACAGGTCGTTTCTGTCGGGACCACGCCACTGCGGCCAGTCATTCTGCGCCTGAACACTGGAAAAAGCCAGCACCAAGCCGGCGACACCGATTGCGATCTTCATTCCTTTACGCATTGCTGATCCTCCTGGCAAATAAAGCCTGTTTATATATGACTGTTGGTTACTTTGATCCTAAAGATAACTGGGATAGGCAGATAAATCAAGCATGCCTGATTTTAAAGATCGCTGTCTCCATCATCTCAGTTTTTCAATGAATCCAGCAGGTTTGCCGGCATCGCGAGCTTCAGACTCAGAATTATCCAGAATATTACATTTGCAACAATGACCGCCGATATGAGGGCCAGCGCAAGCCACGGGATTCCCGCCCCCTGCTCCAGCAGCGATGGAGTCACTGCTATGAGAGCGCTGATAATCCCGGAGGCCAGACCGGCGCCAACCAATACGGAATGTTCCAGCAGCAGCATGCGCATGATTCGTTTCCTTGAAAACCCGACAGCCTGCATCACTGCGAATTCAGTCCTGCGCTCCAGGATATTCTTCATGGCCATTGCGCCAAGTCCGACGGTTCCTATGACAAATCCCAGGGCGCCAAGCATCAGGAATATGTCAAGATACGTGTTTTCAACCTTATTGAATTCCGCAAGCCTTGCAGAAGCAGGCATGACATCCATCCCCAGGTCTTCGAATTTATCCGACAGTTCCACCTGCAATTCATTGACTGATGGGCGGGGCGCATTTACAAGCAGAACCCTTGTTCCTCCGAGAGAGGGATAGAGCTTTTCCAGATTCTTCCCTGATACAAGTATCCTGCCCTGGAAGACAGAGTTGCCGAGTCCGGCAACCAGTCTGACCTTGAACTTGTTCCCGCTCTCATCGATGTAGTCCAGCTTATCGCCTACCGACTTGCCAAGCCCCCAGAGGATTGTCGTCTGGTCCGCTATGCCTGCAATCGTGTCCCCGTCAATCGTCATGTCAAGCGCCTTCCATCCATCATCAGCTGATACCGTGTCCACAGTCTTGACAAAACTGAATGACTTCCTTTCGCTGAACGCCATCGGATCCACTCCGAGCAGCGCAGGATTCTGGACACGGTTCAAGTTCAGACAGCTCGCATCATCTCCTGATTTCATACGGAGCTGCACAAATTTCATACCGTCAAAAACCTTGCCTTCCAGGCCATAGGCTGCTCTCCCCTTCTGGGTGTTCAGGTCATACACCAAAGGCATTGTGGACTCGCAGTAGAACTGGAATCCTCCTGTTCCCGACTTCGGATTGTCCTGATCCGACAAGGGGCTATGCCGGTTGACACCAACGGAATAGACCAGGAAGATTCCGACAGCCATCAACGCCGCCACGACCAAATTCCTGCCGCGCCTCCTCATCAGGTTCTGGACTACGAGGCTTAACCCGTCAAACCGGTTATTCATCCGCCTGCTTGCATGTCCGAGGGCGAGGTTGAACAATGCGAGACTCGCAATTAATAGGAGGAACCCGGTGATGAAGAACAAACCTGCAAGCTCCTTGCCCCTGATCTGCATGGCGCCCATGAGAGAAACGACTATTCCGGCAAGCGAAACCCAGAATACGGCTATTGAGAATTTCGAGTTCCCCCGTGAAACTTCCAGAAGGCTGTTGGTGCCGGACAACAGAATCGCCACCGTAAACTTAAGCTGCCGTCCTGCCGTGAACCACATACTGCCAACTGCCAGCAGAAGCGAAACTGCAAATCCTATGGCAAGAGTTGAAGGAGTGATATGAATCCTTAGGACGGTATTTCCGACCGCACCCTGCCAGATGGTCTCAAGCAGGAACAGGACAGAATCAAGATACAGGATCGCCGCGAATACTCCTGCAAGGCTTCCGGCAAAAGCTATTATGGCGCCCTCATAAAGGAAAAGATTCCTGATCGAAGCCGGATTGAATCCCAGGGAAAGCAGTACCGCCATGTCCGACTTACGCTGCTCCATGTTCAATGAGAAAAAGACCGACAGCAGCAGCAGCGCTGATATGATTATGAAAAAACTCAGGCCCAGGAAAAGCTGTCCGAAGTCCACCGACCCCTTGGCCGCCAGAAGCGCATCCTGTCTCACAGGCTCGAACACCAGCCCGACATCTTTCGGATCAAGAGAACGGAGGATTGCCTTGGAGATATCCGCCTTGCTGCTGCCGGAAAGCGGATATCTGACCGCCGTAAGATTTCCATATTTATTGGACCACAGCTTTTGAGCAGAGGCAATCCCTACAAACGCCTTCGGAGCACCTTTGTAAATTTTCCAGTATTCCTCATCCTTGTCGCGCACCTTGGACAGGTCTACAGAAAAGCCCGGATCCCAGTCCTTGCAAGATTCCTTCTGGGACAATCCCGGAAAATCCGGCATCAGATCCATATCACGGGCAATCCCTTCCATTGGAATTATCTTCTTCACCCGCATGGAAACACTCTCCTCGGAAAGAGTCTTCATCGGACCAATCACATAATACTTTAATTTTATGCTTTCCCCTTCCCTTGCATTTAAATCGTCCGCCAGCCACTGGTTAATTATAATCTCATCTCCGGCCAGCTGGACAGGAAGCATTGACTGGTCCACTCCCGAGATAAAGGAATATGGCGTCTGTCGATCCCCACAACTGAACTCGTTTATGAAATAGGAAAACACAGGCATGGCATCCTTCCCTGCGGCAAGAGCTTTCCTTCCCAGTTCCGGACTGAGGAAAATCCCCCTGCTCTTGAGTTCAATGAACTTGAGTTCGGGAAGCTCCTTGAGCTCAAGCCCCAGATCGTCCAATGACAAGTATTCCTTCAATATCGGATCCAGCCCTCCTGAATTTCCATTTTTCATCTTGCTCGAAGCTAAAAGCACATTGGCCCTGCCCTTCATATCGATCGCCGTCGACAGTTCGCCAATCGGAATAAAGACATTCAATGGCGGCAGCTGGCTGGCTTCAAGGCTGAAATTACCAAGCTGCGTGTCAGGTACGACCTCATGGACACGGACCCGCAGGCTTGCCGTGTTGTTTTTATCTTTCTGGACCAGCGCAGTCTCAGCCGGAATAAAGGAGGACTTTTCAATGCGGATGACGAATTCATCCCCTTTTTTCAGGCCAGACCTTCTGGCAAGCTGCTGGTTGATGGCTGCGGCGCCTCGCGGTATGCTTAGAGATGGTTTTTCATTCGCTCTGAAATTCCAGAACTCGTCAGATACTCCATAAATCTTTATATTGTTCAACCGGATCTTGCCTCCATTTATCACGGCTATCCCGTTTGTCTCTAGGATGGAGGTAGTTGAGATATCAGAATTCTGGCGGATTCTCTCATCCAGGTCGGCCTTGAAGAACACTCCCTGCGGCGCAAGGGCATATTCCGTCAGGCCAAGCCGGTTGAAGTTTATGCATTCCAGGCTGAAACGCAGCGAGTCGCCCAGCATCAAGGCGCCCGTAAGGACTGCGGCGCAGATCATGGTACCGGTAAAAACCACCAAGAGGGTTTTCCAGTAGTACGCCATGTTGCGGCATGCCAGGTTGAAATAGTTCAACGAATCCTCCTTAAAGTGGACTTGACCTGATCAATCCTTGCCACGAAGCTCCTGGAGCAGCTTTCCCCGCAACCAAAAGATTTTAACCACAGATCACACAGATCACACAGAAAATGACGGATAGCATTGCGAAGAAAATATTTTCCTGTATAAATCAAATTAACTCTCTTTCCAGAATTGTATTTTTTCGTGTATTTAGTGTGTTTCGTGGTTAATGTTTTTCTGTGTAATCTGTGTGTTCTGTGGTTTCATAGTTCTATGCTTTTGAATCGAGTTTGCCATCGGCCAGCCTGAACTTGACCTCCATCATTTCCGCGACATGCTCGGAATGAGTTACGACGATCAAAGTTGTACCAAGCTCCTCGTTAAGCTCAATCAGGAGTTTCGCCAGGACCTTCGCAGTTGAATTGTCCAGGGAGCCTGTCGGTTCATCGGCCATGATTATCTTCGGCTGGTTGATCAGGGCCCTCACCACGGCCGCACGCTGGCATTCGCCGCCTGACAGCTTCCCCGGGAAGGAGTTCATCTTGCGCTCAAGCCCTACACGCTCCAGCAGCTTCCTAGCCCTGGCCTGGACGAGATCCCCGCCTTCCCTTTGTTCAACTATGCTTGGCAGCAGCACATTTTCCATCACAGTGCATTGCGGAAGCAGATAATGCGCCTGGAAGACAAATCCCAAATTACGGTTTCTGAACAGTGCAAGATCATCGGCACGCATGCCGGACAGCTCCTGTCCCGCAACGGAGATCCTGCCTTCAGTAGGCACATCAAGCCCGCTCATCATGTTGAGCAGCGTGGTCTTCCCAGATCCGGACGGTCCGGTAACCGCGACGGTCTGCGACTTTTCTATTGACAAGCTTATCCCTCTGAGAACCTTTAGTCCGTCCTTGTCATCAGGAACAGGATAAGTCTTGCTCACATTTTCCAGTATTATGATGGATTCATTCATATTATTGCTCCTTTAAATCATCTAGAAATTCGGAAGATGGGGATGCGCTGGAAATTCTCCGGGATGCCGTTGAAGTCGGCGAAGAAGTCGGGAGTGAAGTGGTCGGTGTCCGGCGATTTGTGGCTGGTGGTTTGTTTAAGGAGGTCATCAATCAGAACATTCGGATGGACCTTTTCCTGGATGTAGACCGGTGGGACATGGACAACGAGATCGCTCCAGTCCTGTTCGTCCTTGCCGCGCCAGACAAGTTGGGGGTCAAGGTCACGGTTGCGACGCTCATATGCAATCCGGACAGGGTTCTGCTCATTCTTCTGCATCACAGACTGGTATTCGGCAGTTGGAATATTCTTACGGGTATCCGCGTCATGCTTGAGAGCCTTGACGGTCTTTTTAGTATCAAGTAATTTTTTCTTAGCCATATGTTAATCCTTTATTTACCGAGGACTCAATTCTTCTTGGCATGTACCATAAATGGCCCATTTGGCCCATTTATGTCCCCTTGGATGTCCTGTTTATGTCCTGTTGTCATGAGCCCTTTATGAGCCGTTTACCCATAAGTCAATGTCGGGTTCGCGTCTAACTTCCTATATAAACCTATAATATTGCACCACAAGTACTTGTATGCGCAAGCAGCATTTAGAACTTGAATCTGTGTCGGGTTCATGTCCCCATTGAGATTGAATCAAGTCCATATCTCTGCATGTCCCGTATGTCCCATAAATGTCCCATAAAATAATCTCCCTGAAAGTCTCATATGTCTCGTAAATGTCTCATTTCCTTTTTTTTAGGACATAACGGGACGACTTCATTGTTCCCTTGCGCTCGATGAGCCCTTTTTCGATAAGAACATTAAGGTCTCGAACGGCAGTTTTGCGTATGGCTCCCGTAATTTTCTGATACTCTGCATTAGTGATGAGCCCATGCGATTTTACATATTTAATTGCTAACTGCTGTCTGTCATTCAATTCGACCCCAGCCAAAACTTCTTCCGTCAGCCAGTCGCGCCAGAGGGTGATGATGAAGGAGCCGCTGCGCTGTTCGAATTTTGGTTCCGGCAGGCCGGCTTCACTGCAAAGTTCGATTATCTTCTGGGTGCCTGATCCGGCCTTTTCAATATAGCGGGTCAGGTAGAGAGACTCGGCAACAAGGGGATTGTTGGGAACTGAAGGATGATCTTTGTGCAGATCATCGAAAGTCAGCGTTCCAGGAAGCCTGCCCGGGTTCCATATTTCAAGCCTGTCGGCAAAGAGGCGAATTTCCACAGACGCATTGCTGTGATAATCGCGATGTTATGCCAAGGGAAATATTATGCAAAGCAACCTCTTATACAGATGATATTTCAATGAACGCATTCAATTTTTACTTTGCATAATATACTCCACATTTCTAAATGTTCTTCTTCAACCAGTT
>Ga0209417_1001256_pt1 | contig 47813 bp, 46 predicted proteins | sample RifGroF2_FD_184002 | JGI IMG/M metagenome (GOLD analysis project Ga0209417, IMG submission 184002) | Groundwater microbial communities from Rifle, Colorado, USA - Groundwater F2 (SPAdes) (version 2) | ecosystem: Environmental > Aquatic > Deep subsurface > Groundwater | place: Rifle, Colorado...
TCCAGTCGCTAAATAGCCGAAACCGTCATTCTGAGCCTGCTACGCAGGCGTAAGAATCTTATAATTTATTTAATAATTTTATCAGATCCTTACGTCACTTCGTTCCTCAGGATGACGATAAAATTAATTCGCGACTCGGATTAATTAATGAATCATTGCACTAGAAACTAAGTTTCTGCGGAGGTTTCTACAAAAACTTAGAAGTCATCTGGTTAAAACCTGCAATTGTTGCTTTGTCGGCACTTCGTGTTTCCTCGCAATTACAGCGCAACGATTACAGCTTGTTTTCCTTTCCCTTGGGCTTTTTTGTTTTTGTTTTAAACTTGTTCATGCTTGATATAAAATAAAGTTAACAGTAAAAACAGGGAGCAAAAAATGAACCCTTTTGTTGAAAAATTAACCAAAGCAAGAGATTTAATCCTCGAAGTAGAAATCGATTTAATTAATGAAAAAAGATTTTGTCCGTACGAAATCGGATTTACCTTAAGAAAACTCGATGAAGCAATAAACCAGCTAAAAAATGGTGAAGAAAGATGACATATATAGTAAAAGCAGGTTTGATTCAGACAAAAACCGGCTGTAATAAACAAGAAAACATTGACAAAGCTGTTTCTTTTATAGAAAAAGGAGCAGAGCAGGGTGTTCAGGTTTTTGCTTTACAGGAATTATTCTTTTCACCATACTTTGCAGCCGAACAGGACAATAAATGGTTTGAATGGGCTGAACCAATCCCCGGCCCGACCGTTAGCACAATGCAGGAAATTGCAAAAAAACATAAAGTTGTGCTGGTTGTACCGATTTTTGAGGAAGTAAACAGGGGTGTTTATTACAATACAACTGCTGTAATAGATGCAGATGGCGAAATACTAGGGATTTACAGAAAAAATCACATCCCGCACCTTAAAGGGTTCTGGGAAAAATTTTATTTCAAACCGGGAAATCTTGGCTATCCGGTATTTGACACTGCTTATTGCAAAGTTGGAGTTTATACTTGCTATGATAGACATTTTCCCGAAGGAGCAAGGATTTTGGGACTAAATGGCGCGGAAATTGTTTTTAATCCTTCGGCTACAGTTGACAGCCTTTCAAAATATCTCTGGGAATTGGAACAACCTGCCCATGCCGTTGCAAACATGTATTATGTAGGCGCAATCAACAGGGTAGGCAAAGAAATGGATGAAAGTCCGTTTTTTGGAACAAGTTATTTTGTAAACCCTAAAGGACAATTCTTGTCTAAAGGTTCTTATGATCAGGAAGAAGTTGTCATTGCTAATCTTGATCTTGATATAATTACGGAAACACGCAAATTATGGCAGTTTTACAGGGATAGAAGACCTGAAACTTACGATGAGCTTATCGAATTATTACCTTAACCAAAGAATCTTGACATTAAACTTGGCGGTCTGAGTGCATCATTTTTAGCGTTTTCTGCTTCTGCTTGCGCAATTTTTACTGCTTCTTCAGGAGTTTTTGCTACTTTTTTACCTCTTGCAAAAAAGCGTCCGAATACACCTTCCATATCTTTTTCATCAATAATTCTGCCCGGATCTTTCTTGCTAACTAAACGTTGACAAGTTTCTGTAAGAAGTTCGGGTTTGGTTATATCGCCGGGATGCTTATTTCCCAGTTCTTCTACGCGAAATTTCTTTGCAGGTTCTAAAATATCAGATAATGTCTTTTTAACAAAATCAGGCAAACTAAGATTCTTAATATTGAAAAAACCTTCTTCTGCGCCATGTGCATTTTTAGTATAAATACATTTAACTCCAACACCGATATCAGCTTTTAATTCTTTTTCTGCGCGTTTAATAAGATCAGCATTAGCCACAAAAGCGTCTTTTATCCCTGTTTCAGCCAATTCAGGCAAAGAAAAATTTGTTCTTAAAGTTTTTGCAAGCTTGTTTAACGGTTGAACACTTCCGGCAAAAGCAATATTTTTGTTTATATTAGAACATACTTCATTATTTTGCATGTTTTAGTACCTTTCTTTTACAATTTTATTGCTCCTAATATATTTAAAAGTTTTAAATCAATAAAATTGCTTTTTATGAAAGTCATGTTAAATTCTTTTTACAATATTTATCTAATCCAGCCGCCGCAAAAAACATATTCATCATTCATATCATAAAAAACAGCAGCCTGTCCTGGAGTTACGGCAAATTGGGGTTTTTTAAGTTTGACATGAACTGAATTTTCACCTGTTTTTGTAATAATAGCTTCTTTCGCTGCTGAATTATAACGAATCTTTGCCATCGCGGGAAATTCCTGTTTTTCGTCATTCTCTTGCTGCCAGTTAACATTTTCCACATCAAATTCCTGACTTGAAAGCAATTCTTTAAATCCGACATAAATTTTATTTTCATCAGGGTCGGTAGAAATTACATATAAAGGCTCACTTGCAGCTACACCAATACCTTTTCGCTGACCTGTCGTGAAATTAAAAGCTCCTTTATGAATTCCCAGAACTTTTCCTGTCTTATAATCTATTATTTCGCCTTTTTTTTCGCCAAATTTGCTTAAAAGATAAGATTGTGTGGTTTCCGGAGGACTAATAAAGCAAACATCCTGACTTTCTTTGCTATCTGCAGCACTAAGTTGATTATCACGCGCAATTTCTTTAACTTTTGCCTTATCCATATTCCCAAGAGGAAATAAAGTCCTTGAAAGCTGTTTTTGAGTCAATGCAAAAAGCATATAAGACTGGTCTTTTTTAGGATCTTCACCTCTATAAAGGCGGAAGCTGTCATTTTCGCTTAAAATTCTTGCATAATGTCCTGTTGCGTAAAAATCAGCGCTTAATTTCTCAAAAGCATAATCCGCAAGGCCTCCCCATTTTATAAGCCTATTGCAATAAGTGCAGGGATTTGGGGTAAGACCTTTTTTATAGCTGTCTTCAAAGTAATTTATGACTGTTTTATTAAATTCTTCCCTCAAATCAAGAACATAATGCTCTATGCCAATATTTTTACAAGCTTCTGAAGCATTTTTGGCGGCTTCCTGCATTCCGTCATGCATTATGCCTGTAATTCCTGCTACTTCATAGCCTTCATTCAGCAACAAAAGAGCAACAGTAGTGCTATCAACACCACCGCTCATTGCCACTGCTACTTTTTTGTTATCTTTATAACTCATTTATTAAATAATTTTCGCCCAGCGCAGTCAATCTGTATTCTGTAACTTCGGCAGTTCCGTTATAATCAGGAACAACTTCTATAAAATCTTGCGCAACCGCATTATGAATAATAGAATGATCTATTAAAGATCCAAGAAAAGGCATTACCTTAGAATTTAACTGTTTAAGGGAATATTTAAAAAGACTTTCGCTGGTTTGTAAATAATAAGCTGTCAACAACAGGTAATCCAGCTTGGTTTGAGGCTTTTTAGCAGCTATAAGCTCTCCCAGTGATTCAAATTCTTGAGTTGTTAAATCATCATCTTCTGCCGATTCTTCTTCATAGGTTAAATCGGGTTCAATTATTTCTACAGATGTAATTTCTTGTTCATCTTCGGAAATAATTTTATTTTCTTGCCGTGGAATACTTTTTTTAATTTTTTCTTCAAGAATTTTTGCTATTTCTTCATCTTCTTCAAAAACAATATCTTGAGGCTTTACTTTTTGTTCTTCCGGTTCTTCAATTTCACGGGTTTTAAAACCGGCTTTTTGTCTGGGAGCATTCTTATCAGAATCAGGCTTTTTAACTTTTTCTGTAATTATACTTTTAAAAGTAAATGTTTTTTTTGTTTTCGGAGGTGCTTTAGCCGTTTGCTCTTCATCTTCATCTTCATCTTCATCTTCATAATATTTTTTTATTTCTTGAGTTTTTTCAGCCAAAATATTTTCAAAAAGATTGCCTTGTATTCCTTCTTCGATTACTTCTTCAACTATTTCAGCTACTTCTTCATCAGGAATTTCTGTTCCTTCTTGTTCTTCTGTTTCATCTTCATCAACTAATTCAACAGTTTCTTCGATTTTTTCAGCTATTTCAACCACTTCTTTAATTTTTTCAGGAAGTGGTTCAGGTTTTTCAGGTTCTTCAATTATTTTTTCGGCTTTTTCCGGTTCTTCTTTTGGTGGTTTAACAGGATTGTCTTCTTGTTTTTCCGGTGTATTTATACGATCAGGGGTTATTTCTTTTATTAAACGCTGTTGTTCCAGATCTTTGGTTTCTTTTTCGATTTTTTCAGTATCAATTGAAGGAAGAACAACTCTGAGCTTTCCTTTTATTGATAATAATTTTTCAAAAAGTCTATCAACCTGTCTATTGGCAAAATATACGTCATCAGATGTCATTTCAACCTGATATTTACCTTTTTTCATACTGAAATTATAAAATGGCATATAAATATAATAACCCCCGAGTTATAAATCCTGGAATATCAATTAATGTCATTATAAATAGGTGTAAAACACCAGAATGACAACATTATAAACAATACAAGACAGCTGTAAATTAATCTTTTAAAAGAGCATCTCTCCATTTATCAAGCTGATCTTCAATAAATTTAGGATCATCTGATTTCAATTCAATCTCAACTTCGCCTTTTTTGAACTTAAATACGTAGTCACTCATTAAAGTACTCCTTGTTTAATTTTTATTTTGCATATTTACTTCAATATTATAGAATAAAAAACGTATATAGAAATCGAATTTTATATAAATTAGTATAAAAAAGAGGAAAATTATGGAACTCAGGGAGTTAACAAAAGTTCATAATCTTGTCGGGTTATTTATCGAACTTTGCGAAATACCTTCACCATCGCTAAAAGAAGAAAAACTTTCGCAGAGGATACTGGAAATTTTTAAAGAAAACTCAATTTTTACAGAATATGACAGCTTTAAAAACATAATTGCAAAAATTCCGGCTTCAAAAGGATATGAAAAAGTCCCTTCTCTTTTGCTTTCAGCGCACATGGATGTAGTTGGCGGGTCTGAAAAAGTTAATATAAGGCTTTCGGAAGACGGGAAATTTATAGAAACCGACAAAACGCGAACGCTCGGCGCTGATAACAAGGCAGGTGTCGCTGCGATACTTGACTTGGCAATAAAATATAGTCGTCATTGCGAGGAGGCGCTTGCGCCGACGTGGCAATCTCAGTCCTTTCACGGGGCTATTGAGATTACTTTTACCCGTGATGAAGAGATGGGAATGTCGGGCGCGCAAAATCTCGACACCTCTAAATTAAATTCAAAATATGCAATTATTTGTGACGGAGAAACTCTGGGAGAACTGGACTGCGAAGGCGCAGGATTTACAAACCTTTATATTAAAGTTAGTGGAGGAAAAGGCGGGCATTCCGGCATTAATATCCATGACAAAACAAGAATCAGCGCAATAAAAGTTCTTTCCGAGCTTGACTCACAGATTCCGCAGGGAGTTTTCAAACAGGATAAAAAAGGCGTAATTACTTCCATAAATGCTGGTGTGATTTCGGGAGGTGCTGTCAATACTTATGTAACGGAGTCTATCAAGGAAAGTTATGAGCTGGGCAAAGAAAATAAGCCTATTCCCGCGGAGTATGACGCAAAAAATATTCTTAATTCCATAAATAAAAATTCTGCCTTGAATATAATTTCCTCAGAAGCTCAAATTGCTTATTCTTTAAGGAGTTCCGAGCCTGAAAACGAACAGGAGTTACTTGAAAAAATCAAAAATATAATCAAAGAAACTCAGGAAAAATACGCGGGGCTTATTAAAATTGATTTAGAAATAAAAAAACACCTCAAGCCGTTTGTAAAAAGCGAAAATACTCTTTTGACAGATATAGCGATAAAAGCAGGAGAAAAACAAAACCTGAAAGTTGTTCCGAGTTCTTTTCATGCTGGAGCAGAAACCCATGTTTTTGCTAACGAGAAGAAAAACGCTTCCGGTGAGGCGTTTATTCCTGTTATAGCGGGGCTTGCTAATTTAGAAAATATTCATTCTTCTGATGAAAAAATTGATTGGCAAAGTTTTTTACTTGGCAGGCAGTGGCTTGAGGATATAGTTGTTGCTTTTGCGGAAGAAAGTAAATAACGTGAGTCGCGAATTAATTTGTTTTGCAATTTTTGTCATTCTGAACGAAGTGAAGCGTAGAGAAGAATTTACGTGGAATTACAGCTTATTATCAATGCAGATTCTTCGAGCTAAAGCTCTCAGAATGACATCATTAAAAACAGGTATTCTTCGCCGCTTTTATCTATTTAGCGACTCGGGTTAAATAGTTTACGAGTAATCAAGATTAGTTTAATCTTGCGATTGCCGCGCTCCCCTTGGTCGCTCGCAATGACAAATAATTTTAACCAGATGGCTTCCAAGAGTTAAAAAAACAGGTGTTTATGAATAAAAATAAAATAAAAATTCTTATCGTTGAAGACAGCCCTGAATGGATAAAATTTCATATAAATCTCTTAAATCAGCTTTTTGAAACTGATTTGATTGAAATTGATTTTGAAATGAGCGCAAGGGCTGGATTTAATAGAGTTATTAAAAAATCAGAAACCTGCTATGACTTGATAATTTCTGATCTTGAGATGGAAGAAATTTTTGGAGAAAATTATGCAGGAAGCTGGTTTGTAAGGAATATTCTTAAAAGAGAAGAGTGTAAAAATTCAAAAATACTGATTATTTCAGGCAGCCATGATATTAAAGAAGTGGCAAAAGGCTTTAATGTTGATTTTATACCTAAATACGCGCTTTCTAATAATCCTGAGATTATGAGTTATAAATTGGAAGAAATTGGTTTTAAGTTCTTTTAATTATTAGTTAAATATTTTTATCTTTTTTCAAAAACTTAATCTTCGGGTTAGTTTTTTTTAAACCTCGAGGTTGATGCTTCATCCTGAAAAATAATGCAAACTATAGTTATAGTGAAGGGGATTGATTGCCGGATTATATTAAGTTTGTGTGTTAATCAGGAGGAAATTATGGATAACGAGTTAGAATTAAATTTCAACGGTGAACTTGCAGAAAGAATAACATTAGGTCAAATTTGGGGAAATCAACCTCCTATAATGCACTGGTGTTTTGGGCTTACCTCCTTAAGTTTTGGTCTTGTTTATATGCTTTTATGCACAATGCTGTAATTTTTCGTCACCCTGAACTTGTTTCAGGGTCTATCTAATGAACAGATGCTGAATTTATTTCAGCATGACATTATTTTAAAAAGAGAAAGTTTTGTTAACTTTCTCTTTTTTATGATTTTTTGTAAAAAAATGTAAACGCAATAGAAAACTGCTATCAACTTTTATTTTTACGGGTTTTAAACCAAATAGATAGTAATAGTATAAATAAATTTATTGGAGAAAAAGATGACTATTAATAGATCAGAGATAGTTTTTGGTACTAAAGGAAGCATTACAAAAGGGGCTACAAATTTAGTAAGAAAATTACATGGCGATGAAAGTGCGAATGCTCTAAAAAATGCTGTATTAAAACTAAAAGAAACCGGATGCAAATATGACACATTAAAAATATCTTCTGAATCAAAATTAACTGCTGACAAAAGGGCTTTTACAGGTACCCGTTGGGCAGGTCTTATAGGTGGTAATATGGAGAAAGGCGAAAAAAGCTTAAGATTAAGATATGAAAGAGTTAATCGAATTGCTACAGTTAAAGTAGATCAATCTTTACCTGTTTCACTTTTAAGAAATTTATTAAAAACACCTGAAGGAATTGAAAAATTTGTAAAAGATTTATATTCAAGACATAGTTCAGGAGATAGTTTTCTTTTTCAACTTAAGAGAAAATAAAAGGTATTTTGTTTTTTAAAAGAGAAAGTTTTGTTAACTTTCTCTTTTTTTGTAAATTGAACTATTATGGTAAAATTAAAAAAGTTGATGGCTAAGTGGTAAATAATCATGGCAAAAGTTGAATTAAAAAACGTCTGTAAATCTTACGAAAAAAAAGTAGAAATTGTAAAAAATATAAATCTTGAAGTTAACGATAAAGAATTTATAGTGCTGGTAGGTCCTTCAGGGTGCGGAAAATCAACCATATTAAGGATGATAGCAGGTCTTGAAGAAATAACCGATGGTGAAGTCTTTATCGGAGAAAAAGTTGTAAATAATGTTCACCCTAAAGACCGTGATATAGCCATGGTTTTCCAGAATTATGCTCTTTATCCGCATATGGACGTTTATGACAATATGGCGTTCGGCTTAAAAATGCGTAAATTCAAAAAAGACGTGATTGATAAACGCGTAACAGAAGCCGCGGGAATTTTAGACCTTACGGAATATTTACATAGAAAACCACGCCAGCTTTCCGGTGGACAAAGACAGAGAGTTGCTCTTGGAAGAGCAATAGTAAGAGACCCGCAAGTGTTTTTAATGGATGAGCCTCTTTCCAATCTCGATGCAAAACTTAGAGTTCAGATGCGGTTTGAGATAAAAAAGCTTCATGACACATTAAAGACGACTTTTGTGTATGTTACCCATGATCAGGTAGAAGCTATGACAATGGGCGACAGGATTGTAGTTCTTAACGGCGGTGTAATTCAACAGGCAGACACTCCCGAGCAAATTTATAACTGGCCTGAAAATATCTTTGTAGCCGGTTTTATCGGCTCTCCTGCGATGAATTTTATTGAAACACAGATTTTGCCTGACAAAACCATAAAACTTGGAAATCAAACAATTTATCCCGATGATAATTTAAACGCTGTTATTCATAATAACGACTTAATCGGCAAAAAAGTTACTATTGGGATAAGACCGGAGCATTTCTCTTTAAATCATAACGGAATAAAAGTAATTCCCGAACTTGTGGAAATGCTTGGCAGCGAAAAACTTTTACATTTCAATCTTGAAAATAAAAAAACAGTAGCCAAACTTTCTTCTGACAAAGAAGTTATAACAGGTGAAGAAATTACTCTTTCTCCTGATGTGTCAAAGATTTTGGTCTTTGATCAGGAAACAGGAAAAAGATTTAAAGCTTTTTAAATTTGCAACTAAAAAACGGTTGCAATAATGTGTTAAATATGTTACTATTTAAATAGTGATATAGGTAATGAAATGACTAAAAAAGATAAATTATTAAACAGAGTTTTTAAAAAACCAAAAGATTTAACTTGGAATGAATTAGTCGTTTTTCTTTCTATTTATGGTTATGAACTACAAGATTCGGGAAAAACTTCAGGAAGTGTAAGAATATTTGCAAATGCGCAAGGTCATACATTGGTTATACATAAACCACATCCTGAAAATACAGTTTTACCATACGTTATTAATAAAGTAATGAATAAATTAAACTTAAAGTAAAGGCGGTTTAATATGAAAAATATAATTGAATACAAAGGTTATCTTGGTTCAGTTGAATATTCTGATGAAGACGAAGTTTTTTTCGGTGAAGTCCTTTTTATAAATGATTTAATTACATTTGAGGGTACAGACGTTAAATCTTTAAAAGAAGGTTTTCATTATATGGTTGATGAATATCTTGAAATGTGTAAACGAACCGGTAAAAAACCTGATAAACCTTTTAGTGGATCTTTTAATGTAAGAACCGGCTCAGATTTGCATCAAAAAGCAGCTATTTTTGCAGAAACTCATAATAAATCTCTTAATAAAGTTGTTACTGAAGCCTTAGAAAAATATATTGCTTAAATAGGCAAAGTAAAATAAAAAGTAGTCCCTACTCCTTCTTCTGTTTCAAACCATATTTTGCCGCCATGTGCTTCAATTATTTGCTTTGAAAGATATAGTCCAAGTCCTGTTCCGACTTTTCTTTTTTCAGTCGGATATCTTTGAAATATCAAATTAATATGTTCTTTAGGAATACCTTCACCATTATCTTGCACTGCAACCAGAATATTGTTTTCTTCTTTTGAAGCATATATTCTTATCTGAGTGTTTTTTCTCGTATGTTTTATAGCGTTTCCTATAAGATTTGAAAGTACTCTGCTTATTTCATCCTTATCGACGTTTATTAAAGGTAAATCTTCAGGAATATCAAAATAAATTTGCGATTCTTTGTCTGCCGCAAGATATTTTAAAGAGGTGACAGACTCTTCTACAAGTTCTTTTATATTTGTTTCTGTTTTGTTTAATGCAGGTTTTCCTGATTCATAATGATATACAGATAGTAAATTGTTTACTATTTTTAGCAGACTTTTATTTGTTTTATAAATATCCTCAATATATTCATCATAATGTTCGTTTAAAGGGCTTATTTTCTTTGAAATTATTGCTTCAAGAGCTTTTTGTTCTGCAATTATCGGACTTCTTAAATCATGTGTGAGCGTTGCAATAAAAGTTCTTTTTATTTCTTCTATTTCCTCTTTCTGAAGAATTTTTAAAGATATAATAGATATAGTATCAATTATAAGCTGCATCAGGTTTTTTTCATATTCGCTCCAGTTATGATTTATTGAATTTGCAAGCATTGTGATTTCGATAATTTCAACAGGTTTTTCTTGTAATATCATTTTTAGAGTCGGATAAATAATAAATGAATTAATATTCTGCGACCTTAAATAATCTTTTAATTCCCCATTTTTAATTTCCGATTCTGTATCGTCTATAGTAATAAACATTCCGGGCTCAACCAGTATTTCTTCAAGATTTGCTTTTGTAAATCGCCAGGAATCTTTTAGACTTACAATATTTTCATTTGAAGTTTTTTCGTTTGTTATTACAATAGAGTCCTCAATAAAGTGAAAATGTATTGCCCTTTCTACGTTAAAAATATTTAAAAGCTGATTTAGTGTATAATCATCTATTTCTTCATAAGTTTTAAGCATATTTATATCTTCAGTTATTTGTCTTAAAGCTTTTTCATTCGTAAGCGCTTTATTTAGTTCCTCATTAATATTAAATAAATTCATCCCTATAGCAATTTGTTGGCAAACAGGGGTTAACAAATCCAGCTTGTCCTGTTCCCATTCTTTTGTGGCAGTTGTGTTTTCAATAATAATACTTGCAAGAAATTTATCTTTATAAAATATTGGAGATTCAATAAGTGATTTTGTAGATAATGATGAACAAAATTCTTTTATGTATTCAGGAAGTTCACTATTTTCAACATCATTAACTATAAAAGATTTTTTCTCTTTAGTAAGAATATTTGTAATATATTCGGAAACTTCTTTAGAATATTTACCTTTTTCAATAAGAGAAGGGATTTGCGCATTTTTTCTGTACTCGGCAATAACATCTGAAAAAACACCTTCTTCTTTATTATAATTTCTTATTTTGACTCTTTCGGCATCAAAAAGTTTTCCTATTTCTTCACTTATTAAATTAAGAGCATTTTCAAGATTTTCACTTGCAAGAATAGTATTTATGATTTTTCTTAAAAGAAATTCTCTTTTAATGGTTTCCTGTAATTTTTCGGTTAAAGCAGCCTGATTTATTACTATTGCAGATTGATTAGCAATAGTTTCAAAGAGTTTTTTTTCATCCTCGCTAAATTCTTTGAAATTTTTTATATAATCTATTATTAATAAACCGACAGGTTTGCCTGCATAAAGCAAAGGTGCTCCCATAAAAGATTTAATACCAAATTCGTTTAATAAAGCTTTTGTTGTTTCAGGAATTATTATTTTATTTACATCATTAATAGCAAAAATAAGTTTTTGTTCAAATGCAATATTCGTGAAAATTTCCATTTCTTCTGATGAAAATTTTCTACCTGCCGAACTTTTAAATTCAAGAGATGAAACATAAATACTATAAGGATTAATCGTAATATATTCTTTGTTTTTAAAGTCATAATTAATAATGAAACATCTGTCCGCTTTAAAAATTTTTCCAGTATTATTAACAATATTTCGAAGAATTTCATTTGTGCTTCGTGATGCAAGTGAGCTTATAATTGTTTCTCTTAAAATAACTTCTCTTTCCATAAGTGTTTTCAGGTTTTTAATCATATTATTAAAGGAATTGGACAAACTCCCTAATTCATCTTTTTTGCTGTAAATTTCAGCTTTAGCATTAAGATTTCCTTCAGAAACACTTAGAGCTGTTTTTTCAAGAGTTTTTAATGACTCCAGTAATGCATAAGCAAAACAGGCAAATATATAAATTATACCTAAAAGAATGATTAAGACTGTTATTTTAATCATTCTTTTTTCTTTTTCAAGTATATTTATTCTTTTAGTTAAAAGATCTTCAAAAATGTTTATTTCTGTTTCATAAAGCCTGTAGGTTGAGTTGAGAGAAGCTGTTCCTGCCATATAATAATCTTTTGGGGATATTATAATTTCTTTTGACATGATTATTTCTTTGTCAATCAAATCTGTAAAATGATTTGTAGAAAGATTTATATCCTCAAGAAATCTTTCCAACTTTTCTTTCAAAACTTTATCTTTTCTAAAAGTTATTTCAGAATTCATGTTAATTCTGCGTAAAGAATCTTGAATTAACACTATTTTTTTAATAAGAAATATTTTTTCACTATTTAATATTTTTTTTCTTGCTAATGCTCCCATCCCAAAACTCCTTGCTTGTGCAATATTCTCTGTTAATTCAGGCAGATTTCGAGAAATAGAACGCACCAGATAAAAATTATCTAAAGAAGGATCCAATACAAGTTTAGAAATATCACTAATATAAGAAATTAAATAAATTATTTTATTTATTAAAACGACGTGTCTTTTATAATTTTCTCCGGGAGTTAACTTTAAAGAATTATTTTCTAAATTTTTCCATTCATTATTAATTTCTAACCATAGTTTATTAATTTTAAATTCATAGTTGTATGTTTGTTGCGCTTTATTTACAAGATTAATTTTTTCATTAATTTTTTTATTTATAGCTGTTATTTGATTTTTATTTATATTCTTATCATTATTTAAGTAAGCGTTTGTTAAAGCCCTGTGTTCGGAAATATCCTGCATAAGGTTTTTAATCGGGTCTATATATTCAAGCCCTGTTTTTTCTTTTTTAGTGGATTCAATATGTACATCTATTTCTTTAATAATTAAATAAAAGAGCCCAAATATAAAAAAAATAAGAACGACGCTTATTATTCCGATTTTTGTCGGGTATTTAAATTTGTTTAATAAATTTATTCCGGGAGAAAATAATCTGTTTGCCATTTTTAGCTTTTCATTAATTTAATTAATTGATTTATTTATTTATTAAAGAACTTTTTTAAGTAAACTTAAAACCCCTATAGATTAATATAAGGGGCTAGTTTTAAAAATTTCTTTTAATTTGTCAAATTTCTTTATAGAATTAAGAATCCATCTTGTTAAAATTATTTGTCATTACGAGCGACTGAAATAAAACGAGGAGCGTGGCAATCGCAAGATTGCACTAATAATGAGATTGCTTCGTCGCAAGCTCCTCGCAATGACAATAGCAGGATGACAGTTTGGTGAATAAGAAAGTAAAAAATGAGTGATTTAAGATACTGGCTGGCTTTTTCAAAAATTTATTCAATAGGAACACTGCGCTTAAGAAAACTTTTAGAATATTTTGATTCTATAAAGGATTCATGGCATGCTTCACCTGCTGATTTGCAGCAGATAGAAGGTTTTTCACCAAAAATAATAGAAAAATTTATAAATGACAGAAATTCTATAGGTGACTTAAACAAGCTCGAAGAAACTATTTTAAGCAAAGATATTCAAATTATTACGATGAATAATGAAAATTATCCTTTTTATCTTAAACAAATTTATGACCCGCCAATAGTTTTGTATATAAAAGGAAACTTAAATAACTTAAATGAGGAAAAAAGTCTTGCAATAGTCGGCAGCAGAAGATCGAGCGACTATATTAAGAGTATTTTGAAAAAAATAATTTCGGAATTAAAAGGACAGGCTATTACTATAGTAAGCGGAATGGCTGTCGGCATTGATACTTGCGCTCATCAAGCGGCTCTTGATAACGGTTTAAATACAATAGCAGTAATAGGCTCGGGGTTTGACAATATTTATCCTAAACAAAACAGGATTCTTTTCAAAAATATAATTAATTCGGGCGGCGCGGTAATTTCCGAATATTTTCCTGATCAAAAAGCAGATCTTTGGACTTTTCCCAGAAGAAACAGAATAATCAGCGGACTTTCTCAGGGAACTTTAGTCGGCGAAGCAGGTCTTAAAAGTGGCGCACTAATTACTGCAAAATTATGCCTCGATCAAAATAGAGAACTTATGTGCATCCCCGGCATGATTCAAAGTCCAAATGCTGAAGGGACATATAAACTCATTAAAGAAGGCGCTGCGGTAATTACAAAGGCTGAAGATATTTTAAATCAGCTTAACTGGGAGCCTGCTAACAGATTTGAGTCTGAAAATAAAAATATCGAGCCTGAGTTATTAGGAAACGAACAGAAAATATATAAACTTCTCGAATTAGAGCCGAAATCTTTCGATACTATACTTCATGAAACAAAAATGAATATAGATGAATTGATGATGACTCTTACTTCTTTGGAATTGGAAGGGGCTATTAAACAACTTCCCGGTCAGATGTTTGTAAAAAACTTGCCTAATTGATAAAACAGCTTTATATATTAATAAGTTATAAATAAAAATATTTATTGGTTGTAAATTTATATATAGTGGTAAAATAAAAACTGAAAAAATTTTTAACGGGAAAGTAAAAGATTAATGCCAAAAGTACGATTAAAAGAGCAAATTGCAAATTATAGAAATACGCAAACTCATTTGTGGACTGCAATGATGGTTACAATTAGCGGAAGTTTAGCTTTATTGCAATTTTTTAATACAACATTAAATAAAATTCTTTCCACATCAGGATTTATATTATTCTTTGTGTTATTTAATTTTTATTTGAATTTAGATGAAATTGTTAAAAATTTAACAGAAAAATTGGAGGATTTAAAATGAACTTTGATCAAATAATTGAAGTGATAATAGTTATATCAACATTTTCCTATGTAGCATACAAATTAAATAACATGGTTAATGCAGCCAAAAAAGACGCTGAATCGCTATAAAAACCGAAAAAATTTTTGAGAGGAACACAAAACATAATGGCAAAAGCCACTACGAAATCTGTTAAAGATAAAGAACCCAAAGAAAAAGTAATAAAAGATAAAGAACCAAAAATAAAAGGCAAGAAAAACCTTGTAATAGTTGAATCTCCCGCAAAAGCAAAAACTATTAAAAAAATTCTGGGGGATTCTTATTTTATAAAAGCATCCGTCGGTCATATAAGAGATTTACCGAAGAAAACTCTCGGGGTGGATGTAAAAAACAATTTTGAACCGGAATATGAAATTCTGGAGAATAAAAAGAAAGTTGTAGACGAATTAAATCAGGCAGCAAAAGAAGCCGACGAAATCTTTCTAGCTCCCGACCCTGACCGCGAGGGAGAAGCTATTGCGTGGCATATTTCAAACATTCTTAGCAAGCCTAAAAAACATATCCACAGGATAGAGTTTAACGAAATTACTAAAACAGCCATTTTGGAAGCTGTAAAAAATCCCAGACCTATAAATATGGATACGGTTAACGCCCAACAAACAAGAAGAATTCTTGACAGGCTTGTGGGTTACAAAATCAGCCCGCTTTTATGGGCAAAAGTAGGAAAAGGTTTATCGGCGGGAAGAGTTCAGAGTGTTGCAGTCAGAATTATTTGCGACCGCGAAAAAGAAATAGAAGCTTTTATTCCTGTAGAATACTGGTCAATAACGGCAGAACTTTCCAAACAAAAGTCTTCAACAAGTTTTAATGCCGAATTGACTAAATATAACGGTGAAAAACTGGAAATTAATAACGGAGAAGAGTCCGCTAAAATCGTTGAAATACTCTCTAAGTCCTCTACAGAGTTTAAAGTTTCAAAAGTCACGACAAGAAATACGCAGAGAAAACCTCAAGCGCCTTTTATAACCAGTACGCTTCAGAGGGAAGCAAGCAACAGACTTGGCTACAGCGTTAAAAAAACAATGCAGGTCGCCCAGAAACTTTATGAAGGTATTGATCTTGGATCAAGCGGACCTGTGGGTCTTATTACCTATATGAGAACTGACAGCACCAGGATTTCCGATGAGGCAAGAGATGCCTCCAAAGAATATATCGTTCAGCATTACGGACAAAAATATTACCCTGAAGAAGCAAGGGTTTATGCTAAAAAAGGCAAGAATGTACAGGATGCTCACGAAGCTATACGTCCTTCATACATTGATAAAAACCCTGAATCTGTCAGACAATATTTAGCGCCGGAACAATATAGGCTATATAAACTTATCTGGGAAAGATTTATAGCAAGTCAGATGCAAAGCGCCGAAGTTAAGACGATTTCCGTCGAAATAGATGCGGCAAAATACACTTTCAGGGCGAGCAGCAGTAAAATTACTTTTGACGGATTCCTTATTGTTTATGATGACAGGGAAGAAGAAGAAAAAACTGATGCTATTCCCGACTTAAATAAAGATGATGTTTTAAAACTCAAGAAAATTGACCCGAAACAGCATTTTACCCAGCCACCTCCTCGATATTCCGAAGCTACCCTGATTAAAACTCTCGAAGAACTTGGAGTAGGAAGACCCAGCACTTATGCTCCGACTATTTCCACAATTCAGGACAGAGGTTATGTAATCAAGGAAGAAAAATCTCTTATTCCGACAGCTTTGGGCAAAGTGGTGAATGAACTTCTTGTAAAGCATTTTCCCGAGATAGTTGATTCCCAATTTACCGCAAATATGGAAACCAATCTTGATGATATAGCTGAAAATCACGCGGAATGGAAAAAAATTCTCGGTAATTTCTATGAACCTTTTGCTGAAGTGCTTAAAAAAGCAAAAAAAGAAATGGAAAAAGTAGCAATCCTTACAGAAAATATTTGTAACGAATGCGGAAAACCGATGGCGTTAAAAACAACTTTCGGCGGGCAATTTTTAGGGTGTTCAGGATATCCGGAATGTAAAAACACTATGCCTCTTGCAAAAGACCAGAAGCCGCTACCTGAAGATAGACCTTCAGATGAGCTTTGCGAAAAATGCAACTCTTCAATGCTTATCAAAAGAGGTCCTTATGGGGATTATCTTTCCTGCACAAACGAAGAATGCAAACACAGAAAGAAATTTATCAAAAAAACAGGCGTAAAATGTCCGCAAGATGGATGTGAAGGGGAATTAATCGAGAAAAAATCACGTTACGGCAAAGTTTTTTATGGTTGTAACAAATATCCGGCATGTACTTTTGCTCTCTGGAATGAGCCTGCGGGAGAATTTTGTCCTGAATGCAAATCTATGCTTGTAAAAAAATTCTTAAAAAGAGGCAACAAAATCGCCTGTTCTAAAAAAGAATGCGCATTTGAAAAGCCAATGGATGACTAATCATTCATAGCCTTTTTTACATTTTGTAATAGTATTTGTATCTTTAGTTAACAATTTTTTGTGATAGCATAATTTCTACAAATTAATTCAAAAGGTATTAAATATCTAACAAGGAGTAATTTTAAAAATGAATAATGAAGAATTTCAACAAATAGTCTTAGAAAAACTTTCAAGTTTTGATAACCAGTTTAAAAATATTGATAACCAGTTTAAAAATATTGATAACCAGTTTAAAAATATTGATAACCAGTTTAAAAATATTGATAATCAGTTTAAAAATCTTAATGCTGAAGTTAAAACTATTAAAACAGAAATCAAAAATCTTAATGCTGAAGTTAAAACTATTAAAACAGAAATCAAAAATCTTAAAAATCAGGTTAAAGACAACACCAGCCAGATACAAAACCTGAGTGAACACGTAAGACTGATTGAAAGCCAAACCAAAGAAAACACACAGATTTTACAAGCGCTTATGCACTCATCAGAAATGAATAAAGCTGTACAGGATAAAATGGCGATAGATGTAGCCCGCATTCAAGGCGATGTAATACAAATAAAAAGCGATGTTTTGGCAATTAGAAAAGATTTGTCAATGGTTGAAACTATTACTGCAAATAATTATTCTGATATAGCCAAATTAAAAGCTATAAGCTGAAAAATTTAAATTATGCTAAAACTTGGAATTATCGGTTATCCTCTCGGACATTCGCTTTCGCCTGTAATGCAAAATGTTGCTTTAAAAAAACTTGGAATTGATGGAAGTTATGTTGCTTTGGAAACTCCACCTGAAAAGCTTGCGGAAAGAATTGATTTTCTTAAGAACGAAGAGTTCAGGGGATTTAACGTAACTATTCCTCATAAAATAGAAATTATGAAGTATTTGGATAGTATAGATAATTTTGCAAAAGTTGTCGGTGCTGTGAATACTGTTGTCATCGACGAAAACAAAAAATTTCACGGGTATAACACGGATGTTTACGGTTTTGTTCAGGCAATTCCTGAAGAAATAAGGGAAAATCTTGCAGGCAAGAAAGCGGCTGTTCTTGGTTCAGGCGGAGCGGCAAGAGCGGTTTTGGTCGGTTTGATTGAGATAGGAATTAAGGAGATTTCTATTTTTGCCAGAAATCAGGAAAAATCATTTGAATTAAAAGAAGTTATCTTAAAAAACTTTTCTGATGTCAAAATAAATTGTGTTTTGTTAGGCAATTGTCATTGCGAGGAGCAAAGCGACGAAGCAATCTCATCATTAGTACAATCTTGCGATCGCGACACTTCGCTCGCGATGACAAAGTTAAACTTATCAGGATTTTCTATAGTCGTAAACACTACCCTCCTTGGAATGAATGGCGAAAATCAGGAAATTTCACCGCTAAGTCAGGAATCTATATCAACTTTGCCGAAAGATGCCCTTGTTTACGATATTGTTTATAAACCCCAAAAAACCAGACTTCTTGAGTATGCTGAAAAAAGAGGATTGAAAACTCTTAATGGTTTTGAGATGTTGGTTTTGCAGGGAGCAAAAAGTTTTGAGTTATGGACAGGACAAAAACCACCAATTAAAACAATGAGAGAATCTTTGTTTTAATTTAGTAGGTAAATGTTTTGTTTATAAAAAGGGCTGCACCCTTTTAACCGCCTTCATTTTCTTTAATCGTAAAGAAAACGAAGCAAAAGAAAGCTCGCCCAATACTCCAATTTCTATATTTCTACCCTGCTCACGATTTAAGCTGACAATTGTTTGCTGCCCGTAACTCGGCTTCCCTTTAGTCAGCCTCAAACAAGACGGGCTTGCTTTAAGTACGCAGGGTGAAATATTACGAAACCTTCGCAAAGGGCAAAGAGCGAACGGAGGATATCAAGGGGGATACCCCTTTGACTCGCTATTTCGTAGTTTTTGGCGAAATCATATTATCTTTTAAAACAAAATAAAAAAGATGCCTTTAAGACATCTTTAAAAAATTCGGAGGAGGTGAGATTCGAACTCACGGTGCAGTTGCCCACACGACGGTTTTCAAGACCGTTCCTTTAAACCGCTCAGGCACTCCTCCAGATTAGTTTATTTATATAAAGTACTATAAAAATTTTTGTTTGACTAGTACATTGTTAAGTTAATTCTGTCCGGTTGAAGGAGGTTATGTTTTTGTAGGAGCCTCCGCAGGATACGAGGACAAGCGACGGAAAAAACATAACCTCCAAAGCTTAGTTAACAAAACATTAGATATATTGTGAAAAAAACAGCAAAAAAAAAGTAAAGGGGGGACCTTTACTGTTTTTGAGGTGAAAGAGGTATGTGAGGTATTGAGGAGATTAAATAAATTTTTTTTCCTTACCCTATTTACCCGATGTGTCCTTAATTGTCACATACTCTTTCTTGAGAAGTAGTTTGTGTGGGGTTTTTATAAAATTTTATTTAGTTTTGTTTTATACCCAAATGGTTCCCTGGGTTCTTGTTCTTGTAATTCTTTCTGTTGGTGTATCTATAACTTGACGTGTTTTGTTCAAGTCAGATGTAGGAGTAACAATATGTTGGCTTGTTTGTCTATATCCGTCTACATGACCTGAAATATTTGTTCTGCTGATGCTGCTGTTACCGGATTTTATATCTCTGGTATTGAAGTCAACAGACGGAGTATGTATGCTTGTTGAGCGGTTACTCATTGTCTGACGACCGAAATTACCGGTTCTTATGCTTGTACTTTTAAAACTTATGTTGTTTGAATGATGTGAACCCGAATGATTTCTAAAAATGTTGTTAGAACGATGACCTGAATGGTGATTGGAGTGATCTCCCGTTAAGGATAAGAAATTTCTACGGGAACCATGTCCACCTATAATTGTTGTTCTTCTGTAAGAAACATTAGGTTGTCTGTTTGAAAAAATTGATGTTGAACTAAAATTTGCTGAAGCAAATGGATTATTATAACCCATTCCTAATAAATCTGCATTTGCACCGAAAGGAGCTGTCATTATTTGATCCATCGGTACAGAAGAAGCACCCGGTCTACCGTAACTAACACCTTGTATTCCGTTATTTGCTCCTATGTAATTATTTGATGAAAAACTTGACTTGTATAATGATGGTTCTCCCCATATAGAAATGTGATTTGATTGTTGTCTATATGTTTGACCATATCCGTAGTAAGCTCCTCCTCCTGAGTTATAATTTGAATTAATCCTTGTAATCGTTGTCATAATCTACCTCTCCTCTTTTTCCCCGTTTTTTTTATCAAAGCATGCTAAAATTCCCCCGAAATTAGCATTTAAATTTCGTTTTTTGGTATAAAAATAATAACCAATCTGTTTGTAGTAACTAATGTTTTAAATTTGATGTTTTTGAAAAACTTTGTTGCTTTTTCCCGTAATCCCTAAGTAAAAATTATTTTAAACCCGGAATTAATTTAATTGATGTAAAAACTTTTTATCCCTCTTATTTATCACCCTTGTTGTTCACCCCTTGTACTAATATAAAAACATGAAGTTTTGAAAAATTGCTATTTTTATAAAAACAATTTTAGATTTTTTTTATAAGTACAAAAATTCCCCAATGTTTATAAGAGTTTTAGGTTAAAAAATATTTTTAAAATTTATATAAATAACTCGAAGTGCTAATTAACTCGAGTCGCTAATTAGACAAAATCGTCATTCTGAGCGACCAACAGGATCGTAAGAATCTAAAAATATCAATCTTAAAATTTATAAGATCCTCACGTCGCTTCGCTCCTCAGGATGACGAAAAAATTAATTGATAACTCGGGTTAATTATGTTATTTACGCTATGCTCTCAAGAGCAATATTATTACTGCTGTAAATTATCTCAATATTATCAAAACTAAGTGTTTTAATAGAATCTTTAACTTCTTTATTCCCGACTATTATATATATTTTTTTATGGTTTAAATCCAAAAAATGGTATGTGCCAACAATTGCGCTTACTTTAATACAATCAAGAAAATTTATTTCTGTAAGATCAAGAATAATATTTTTATCCAGACTTTCTGAAATAAGCAGCTTAATCTGGGCAATAAGACAATTAATATCCCTGTTTCCTGATTTGACAGGTTTAAGCAGAGATATATTTTTTCTTAAATTAGTCAAGCATAAATTCATAGATTTTTATACCGATCCTTGAAAATTCTCAGAACACAGGCTGTAATTGTATAATCGGTATATTGTTAAGAAACTTTAACAATTCTCAAAGTTTTTTAATAATCTCATCTGTTTGAAGTAAAGATGAGGTATTTTATATTATCTTGCGAGCCATGCCGGTTTTTATGGCTGTTTCAGAAACGGCTTTTGCGACGGCGGGAGGTACTCTCGAGTCAAGAGCATGCGGAATTATATATTCAGGATTAAGTTCATGCTCCTCAATTAAATTCGCTATGGCATGAGCTGCGCTTATTTTCATTTCATCAGTAATTTTTTCTGCCCTGACATCCATAGCACCTCTAAATATTCCGGGAAATGCCAGAGAATTATTTACCTGGTTTTTAAAGTCGGAGCGTCCCGTTGCAACTATGAAAGCTCCTGCTTCAAGGGCATCTTCAGGCATTATTTCAGGGACAGGGTTTGCAAGCGCAAAAATAACGGCTTTTTTCGCCATTGATTTTACCATTTCCCGATTTACAACATTTGCCGCCGAAAGCCCAATAAAAAAGTCCGCGTTTTTTATAACATCTTTCAATTGCCCTTTTTCTTTGTCAGGATTGGTAATTTCAGCCATTTCCCGTTTAAAAGGATTCATGCCTTCAACTCTTCCGTCAAAAATTGCGCCTGTTCTGTCGCAAAGAATAAGATTTTTAACGCCATAATTTAATAAAAGTTTTGAAACTGCTGTTGCTCCTGCCCCTGCACCGTTTACTGCAATTTTAACTTCTTCAACATTCTTACCGGTAAGCTTAAGCGCGTTTATAAACCCTGCAAGAACTACAACCGCTGTACCATGCTGGTCGTCATGAAATACAGGGATATCAAGCTTTTCAATCAGAGCTTTTTCTATTTCAAAACACCTCGGCGCAGAAATATCTTCAAGGTTTATTCCGCCTAAAATCGGACTTATTTTGCTTATAATATTTATTAATTCTTCTGTATTTTGAGTTTTCAAACAAATTGGCATGGCGTCAATTCCGCCCAGTGTTTTAAAAAGTACTGATTTCCCTTCCATTACAGGCATTGCTGCTTCCGCTCCGATATTGCCCAGTCCAAGCACAGCGGAACCGTCACTTATAACAGCGACCAGATTTCCTTTCGGGGTTAATTCATAAGCCGCGTCAGGATTTTTGATTATCTCTTCCGAGACTTTTCGGGTTTCATCAAAAATATTATCAAGATTTACTTTGCAAGCTGTTTTAATAACCCCTCTCGCTCTTTTGTGAAGTTCGACGGATTTTTCCCCGAGCGAAAGGTTTTCTGTTCCTTGGTTGCTCGCCATAAACGGCATTTCAGAGAAGCAAAGCTCCTCTTTCAGCCTCTGCTCGCAATCCGCTTCCCCTAACCTTGATCTTAAAAGCATAGCAGTTTTTTTATCATTGAAAAATTTATCTTTGTTAATTTGAATTTTTTGATAATTTGGGGCGTCAAGGTGAGGGGGCGTAGCCCCCTCACCGACTATATCCCCCCCTTTGAAGGGGGGTAGGGGGGTAGATAAAAAAGATGCTGATTCATATAAAACAGACAAACTAAATTTTTCTTTTTCCAATATTTCTTTGATTTGAGATTGTTTATCTTCGGAAAATCCTGTCAAAACAAAACCTGCAAAAGTCGGTGCAAGATTTATGATGATTTCAGAGATTTCTGTCGCATCAGAAGTTTCTAAAACCAACGGATAAGCATCAATTCCTGCAAATTTGTTGTAAAGAACCGCTTTCATCTCAACCACAGGAATTTTCGAAAGTGCTCCTGTTTTGGAATTATCAACAATAATGGCAACAGAATTAGCTCTGTTAGTCAATTCAAAAGATTTCTCGGGATTTTCCGCAATTTCCGTACTGACTTTGCCTACTCCGGGTGTATATACAAGACTAAGAGTATAAGAATCCTTTATGGCAATTTTAGGTGATATTTCCCATAATCCCCGATATTTTTTCCTTAAAGCTAAATCCATCTGCCGTATTCTTTCTCCTGCCAATGCCAACTTTGTTATTTTACCAAGATTATTTACTTTTACAAAATTTGGTTGCAATTTGCGAAAGAATATACTGTATAAATAAAAAATATTTAGTTTTGTAACGAAAATGTTACAATTGTATATTTTACAAAAATGTTATTTTTTTAGACAGTAGAAACTATTAGCCCGAAATTAATAATAAAAAAATTGTTAAAAATTTATTAGTAAAAAAAGTTTGATTTTACTTTCTTTTGTATATGGTTGATAATAGAATTGGTAAAAAATATTTTAACTTTAAGGAAAGAGAATCAAAATGTTCAAGCAAAACTTCGAAGACCAAGAATTACAATGTGTAGAATGTGGTCAAGGCTTTATCTTCAGTGGTGAAGATCAAGAATTTTATCAACAAAAAAGATATTCCACCCCAAAAAGATGTCCTGTTTGCAGAGCAAACAGAAAAATGAATGACACCAGAGGCGGCGGCGGAAGAAGCGGCGGCGGCGGCGGAAGAGGTCCAAGACCTCAATTCAAAGCTATATGTGCGGCTTGTGGTATAGAAACAACTGTTCCTTTTGAACCAAAAAGTGACAGACCTGTTTACTGTTCTGATTGTTATAGAAGTAATTATTAAGGGTTAAACCCTTCTAGTAAAGGATAAAAACTTTGGCTAAAAATAATCAGAAAAAAGAAAAAGCAGAACGCAACAAAGCAAACGCTGAAAAATTCAAAAAAAGAACCAAAAATACCAGATTTGGAAGTAGAAGATCAAGTAGTGATGCTTAATAACCAAATTTTATATATTTAGGTAAATTGTTGAAAATTTCAATTTTAAAGAACCTCTCAAAATATTTTGAGGGGTTCTTTCGTATGTTTATTTTTAAAAATGTATAATATTATTAATATTCCATTAATTTAAAAAAATATAAATCATGAATACAACTATTATTGATATTTTAGGTTTTATTGCAGCAATATTGACAACATTCGGTTTTATTCCCCAACTGATTAAAATTATAAAAACGAAATCAGTAAAAGATATATCTTTTGGAATGTTTGCAATGTTTTTTGCCGGAGGCAGCTGCTGGTTTATTTACGGAATTTTTATTAACTCAATGCCTGTGATTGCCGCAAACTTTACAAGCATGCTTATGAACGGAACTATAATCGGCTATAAAATAAAATATAATTAATTTAAGTCGCCAATTAATTTCTCCTGTCATTGCGAGGAAGGCTGAAAGCCTGACGCGGCAATCCAAAGAGAAAAATCATTGTTTTTTGGATTGCCACGGGCTAAAGCCCTCGCAATGACAGTTTCAGAAAGAAACTTTAACCGGATAGCTTCTTAGATGCCTCGCAATGACGGGGGAACTTGTTACAATATTATGCATATATGTATAATACTTAATAATTGAGCAAAATTATAAAAAATTATGTGGAATTTTCCTCATGACTATATTTTAATAGACATGATTATAATCACGAGGATAAACATTTAATTTGTTTAAAAAGTTTTTAATATTAATACTATTTTTAATGATGGGTTTTTCTTATATCGACGGCTCCACTGCCAAAGGAAAAACTAAAGCCGCTGCTAACGATGAGCAGCCTTTAAAAGGCAGCGCCGTTATTAATATAAACAGCGATTTTATGGATTATTATCAGGAAAAAGACCAGATTGTAGCGACAGGAAACGTAAGAATTAATGTTGAGGCGCAAGAAACGATTCTTGAGGCTGATAAAGTTACTTATGACAGAGAAAACGACTTAATTATAGCCGAAAAAAATGTCAAGATAATAAACAGAAAAAATGTAATTAACGGGGATTTTGCAAGGATAGACCTTACACAAGATTCTGTTCTCATCGACCATCCCACTACAGTAATAAGCCAGATAAAAATTGATTCAAAAACAGCAAATATTTACCCCAAAAAAGGGGATGAAAGTAAAAAAGACATAGATGTTTCCAAAGGTAAAGCTAACTTTAGCGATAAAAGCCTGAGTTATGTCCTTTCTACTTGCGGGGCAAAATACATAACCGACCCCAGTATTGTTTCAAAACCGGTTGATAAAAACTCCGAATCAGGATTTAAAAACAAATATATTATTCATTCTAAAAAAATTATTGTTAATAGAGACAAAGACGTCGATATAATAACTTTATTAAATTCCACAGTAACCATTAATAAATACAAAATAGCTCAAATTCCGACTTTAACTCTGACTTCAAACAAGGAAACTAATCAGGTAGAAACTAATTTCCCTGAAATAGGACGAAAACCTGAATTGGGCGGATATGCAGGCTGGGGACCTTTGTTTAATTTGCCGAACGGAAAAACTCTTAAGGTTGTTCCTCTCATGACTTATGGAGGAGGAGTAGGCGTAGGAGCATTATCAAGGTTTACTTCCGATACAAACAGAAGCGAAATAGCCTATTCTACTTTAAGGAAAAAATTTGTCATAGAAGGTGAACAAATACTCCCGTTTAGCCGTAACACAAAAATTCAATACGGAAAAAATACTTACATAGAAAACGGTTTTTTTGGAAGACAGTTACCCGAGTTTATTATTGAAGCTGTTGACAACAGAAAATTGGCTTCTGCTAACAATTTTGATTTTGATTTAAGATCAAGCGCGGCTTTTATTCAGACTGATCATCGCTGGAGTACAGGAAGATACCAATTACAGGGTAATTTATATAACAATGCCCCTCTTTATAATATTGGCAAACATGTCGCTCTCGGAGCATCATCTCAAGTTGGTATCGCTGTTTATGGAACAGGCGATACTTATGGTGTATTAAGAGCCGGCCCTACAATAACTGCAAGCAAAGGTCCTTTATACGCATGGCTCGCTTATTACCAGGGTGGCATTTACGGAGAAACCCCGATATTGGCTGACAGATTTTATTACGGAAAAAGTAACGTCACTTTTAGAACCCGATATAAAATTAACAAGTTTACTACTGTAGGCTATGAGGCAAGTTTAAACCTGTCAAAAGATAATTATGATAAAAAACTTCTTGCGGAAAATCAAATATTTTGCTGGTTTGGTCCTGATGATATAAAATTCAGATTAGGTTATGATACAAGAAGAAAACTGCCGACTTTTGATCTTAACATGTTATTGGGTTCAGACAGATCTACTCTGGAATTTGATAAACTACACGTTACGGAGAATTAAACAAAAAAAGATTTTTGTATTAAAATTTTAAATAGTTGTCATTGCGAGGAGGTGTAAAACACCGACGCGGCAATCTCAAAAACTTCCAAACCCTTGCGATTCCTTCGCTTCGCTCGGAATGACAATCCAATAATAATGAGAGAGGAATTATATAATTATGAGCTTAAGGGATTGGTTTGAAAATAGAAGAAATAAACAACTAAATGCCGACCTTGTAGAATCAAAAATATCCGGAGATGATTTATTAAAGCTCTGGGAAAAATGTTATAACTGCAATACAAGCGTTCCTCAAAAGGAATTAGAGCAAAATATGCATGTGTGTCCTAAATGTGATTACCATTTCAGGATAGGAGCAAGAGAGCGCATAGAACAACTGCTGGATGAGGATTCTTTTGAAGAAATAAACAGCAACATGCTTCCATCTGATCCGCTGGATTTTGTAGATACAATGCGTTACAAAACAAGACAGGTAGATGCCCGCAAAAAAACAAATCTTAACGAAGCTGTTGTAACGGGCATAGGAAAAATTTCCGATTGGGAAGTCGCTGTTGCCGTAATGGATTTTGCTTATATGGGCGGAAGTATGGGAAGTGTTGTCGGAGAAAAAATCACACGCCTTATAGAAGAAGGCATAAAAAGAAAAATCCCGATTATAGCCATAACATCTTCAGGCGGCGCAAGAATGCAGGAGAGTTGCCTCAGTCTTATGCAAATGGCAAAAACAAGTTGCGCTGTCGCAAGGGCTAATGAACAAAAAATTCTTTATATTACAGTTCTTACAGAGCCTACTTTTGGTGGAGTAACGGCAAGTTTCGGGACTCTTGGCGATATAATAATCGCTGAACAGGGCGCGAGAATTGGTTTTGCAGGAAGAAGGGTTATTGAGCAGACAATAAGACAAAAACTCCCTCCTGATTTTCAAACAGCAGAGTATTTGCTTAAATACGGACACGTGGATATGGTTTTTCATAGAAGCGGGCTTAAAAGCACACTGGAAAAACTAATAAGAATACACGCTCCAGCGAAACAGAAAGTTAACACATAAAAATAAAGGCGAGCGAGTCCGCGTAGCGGACGGAAAGCGAGCCAAAAAATTCCACTCTCCCCTCCCTTGAGGGAGGGGCAGGGGGTGGGTGATATAAAAAATTGAGGAATAAAAAATGAACAAGCAATTTACCCCATTAGAATTTGAAAAATCAATATATCAGATAGAAGATAAAATAGAAGAGCTTAAAAAACTAAGCTCTGAAACAGGCATAGATCTTGGTGATCAAGTAAAATTACTTACAAATCAGGCGGTTGAGTTTAAAAAGCAGCTTTATTCGAGTCTTACTCCTTCTCAAAAACTTCAGATTGCCAGACACTCCAAACGTCCGACTTTTCTTGATTATGTTTCTTTAATCACCACAGATTGGCTGGAACTTCATGGTGATAGAGCGGGAACTGATGACAGGGCAATTATTGGCGGTGTCGCGCAGATAGACGGCAAATCTGTTATGCTTATCGGCACGCAAAAAGGCAGGACAACCAAAGAAAACATTGAATACAACTTTGGGATGCCTCAACCTGAAGGATACCGCAAAGCATTAAGGCTTTTTTACCATGCGGACAGATTTAATTTGCCTATTATAACTCTTATTGATACCCCCGGGGCTTATCCCGGAATTAAAGCGGAACAAACAGGACAAGGAACTGCTATTGCTGTCAATTTAAGAGAAATGGCAAAACTCGAAACTCCGATTGTTTCTGTAATTCTAGGTGAAGGTTGTTCAGGAGGCGCGCTTGGTTTAGCTGTTTCAAACAGGGTATATATGTTTGAACATTCTCTTTACACTGTAATTTCTCCTGAAGGATGCGCCTCTATTCTCTGGAGAAGTGCTGATATGGCAAGCACCGCGGCAGAAAATCTTAAAATAACTTCCGATGATCTTTTACAAATGGAAATAATTGACGGAATCATAAAAGAACCTCTTGGAGGCGCTCATTATGATTGGGATTTTGCGGCAACGGAATTAAAAAACACCGTGCTTAAAAGCATTGACCAGATGTCCGGCATGTCAGGCACTGAACTTAAGAGCGACAGGCATGAAAAATTCCGCAGAATGGGCGTATTTGTTGAATGAGTAAATCAATAGAACTTTCCGTAAAAATAAACCCTGTCTGGGTAGAGTATGTTTCTGACGTTTTAATCGAAAAAATAGGATGCAGTGGTGTCGTAACTGACGAAAAAATCTACAAAGACGAAGTTGTAATTAAAGAAAGCGACGGTCTTGTTAAAGGATATCTGCCTTTTATAGACTATTCTGTCACCCTGAACTTGATTCAGGGTCTATTCAATAATGGCTTATCGCTTGAATCTCAAGCCGGACAGATGCTGAATCAAGTTCAGCATGACAATTCTCGCAATAATAAAGATTATAAATTATTATTTATCGAAAAAGTTCAAGATATACTGCTTCAGGAAAGACAAAAACTTATTTCTTCCGGGATTGAAGAAGAAAATCTTGGCGAATGGACTCTTTCTTCAAAGGAAATTTCTGATGAAGAATGGGCGCACAGCTGGAAAAAATACTGGCATCCTCAAAAAATTTCTGAAAAAATAGTAATCTGCCCAAGCTGGGAAGATTATAATACAGTTGATGATGAAATAATCATAAATTTAGATCCCGGAAGCGCTTTTGGGACGGGGACTCATCCTACAACAAGACTTTGCGTACAGGCTTTAGAGAGAATTCTCAGTCATTCTAAACTCAACCGTCATGCTGAACTTGTTTCAGCATCTAACTCGAATAAGACCCTGAAACAAGTTCAGGGTGACGATTTTAAAATCAAAATCGCGGATATTGGCACGGGTTCGGGGATTCTTGCCGTTGCAGGAATCAAACTCGGTGCTGATTTTGCTGTAGGAGTTGATAATGATGCTTCCGTAATTTCTGTAGCGGCAGAAAACGCCGAAAAAAATAATGTAGCCGATAGATGCAAGTTTTATACAGGTGTTGCCACTGATGTAAAAGGCGAATATGAAATAGTTGTGGCAAATATTCTTGCGCATGTTCTTATTGAAGCCATGCCGGAACTTACACCTTTAGTTAAACAGAGTGGAAAATTAATTTTGAGCGGAATAATATCGGAAAAATCTCAGGATGTGCAGGATTCTTGTGTACAAAGCGGGTTAAAAATCGTTGAGGTTTTGCGTGAAGATTCTTGGGTTGCTATTATAGCAGGCAAATAAAATCATAAATCATCGTTATGACAGTCTGTACCGCCGGTAATTAAAAGATTTAATTCCTCTGCAATGGCGCGTATCTTTTTTATAGTGTGAAATTTGACAATAGCTCTGTGCCTTATATAAGGATAGTAAACTTCTATCCCGTCAAGCCCGAAATATTTCAATTCAGTAATCATTTTTTTGATATTTATATTCCAACAACAGCATGGATGAGCAAGTATAGAAATTCCTCCCGCTTCTTTTATTGCTTTTATTACTTCAGGGGCTTTTCTTGCGGTAGAAATTCTTATTATATCAAGTTTAGATTCATTTGGATTTTTGGCGCAAAGATTTTTTAAAGGTTCATTGTTTAAATCAATCCCATATCCTAGAATATGCATAAAATTTGACTTATACCAACAGTCAAATTCAACACCTGTGATGATTTTTAAATCATCCTCTGTCATTCTGAGTGTAGCGTGAGAATCTAAATCAATACATTTATAAGCTTCCAGAGTATTATGGTCTGTAATCGAAATATATTTAAGATTTTTGTTTATTGCAAGTTCAATAATCTCTGACGGGTGCAATTTTCCGTCAGAAAAACTTGTATGAATATGAAGATTAGCGTTTTTATAATAATCCGCTTCTGTCAGATTTTTTATTATATCAAAGGTTTGATTCATTATATTACTGGTTTTGGGTTACATAAGAGTTGTAAGTAATTTTTGATGCTTCAATTATAAACTCTTTTGCGGCAAAAGAATTCCACGGACGCTTTACCATTATTACGATCACATATTTCCTGCCGTCAGGAAGTGCTACAACTCCGGCATCACCGAGCATTGTTCCAATGTCGCCGGTTTTATGAATAAATCCGGCATCAGCAGGAAGCCCTGCCTGAATTAAGCGATTGTTTCTTACATGGCTCATTATGTCAACAATTTCCGCGCGTGTTTTTATGGAAAGCAAATTTGTATTTCCTATGTTATAAAGCAGTGTTCCCATTTCTTTCGGTGTTGAAACATTAGTTCCGTCAAGATCAGGAAGCCAGTTTGACAGGCTTGTTGTTTTTAATCCCCAGCTTTTTATTTCGCGATCAAGTTCATTCATCCCGCCTACAGAAGATAAAAGCATATTTGTAGCTGTATTGTCACTTTCTTGAATCATTAAAGCAGCAAGTTGTCTGTAAGTTAGTTGTCTTCCTAATGGAGAATATTGTAAAGCACCGGAACCGCCTGTAACATAATAATTTGTAAGACTTATTTTGTCATTTAAATTTATTAAACCTTTTTCGGCTCTTCTGAATACCTGAAATAATACCGGAAGCTTAATTATGCTGGCAGTCGGAAAAACCCCTTCCCCATTAATATCAACGTATCCACCCGTATTATAATCCCATATAAAAATCCCTGCTTTAAGCTGCGGATATGCAGCGGCAAGATATTTAAGCTGATTTGTGAGCTTATACATCTTCCAGTTAAGAACAGGGGCTTTCATCAAAGAATTTTTAGTATTTACCTCGTCAATAAGCTTTGTATCAAGGAAATCACCATTATTTGCTATTGCATATTCAGCCTGATTAAGGAAAGAAATATCTTTCGGAATTTGTATATTTTTATTGACAAGCTTATTAAAGAAAAGATTATTATAATTTTCAATAAATATTTTTGGCATTATTATGCTGAATACAATAAAAAATACAACCAAAAATCTTATTCTTGCAGCTTGCTGTTTTTTTATGTTTTTTCTCATGTTTGCTCTCTGTAAAGAATTGTTACATGATTCTTCAAGCCATTCAGTATTTATTATTTTATTATTTTTTAATTGTTTGCGTCCGCCTGATGTATATAAAGCCAAAATATAACTCTCCCGCAACTGACAACTAATTTATAACGATTTTCTTTTTTTATTCAACAAACACGCATTATAAGTTATATAATACTACAATTTTATTATTATGATAAGTTTGTGCAGATAAAAAAATACTTTACTTATTTGATTCCAAATTTTATAAAACCTTTAAAATAAAGATGGAAAGGTCTATATGGATTTTATTTTAAATAAACTTTTATTAATTTTTATTTTGTCAAATGTTTATTTTGGCACTGATTTTGATTTGCCCCGTCAGGATTTGTTAATCCTCGATAATGGCGAGGAAATTAAATGTCAGGTTCAGTCAATAGCCGATGGAATGATTAAAGTAACTACAAAGGATGCTGAAAGAACGATTATTAGAGAACTTAACGTAAATGCTGCAAGGGACATAGTTGAAGCAGGCATTATAAAAACCACAAGATATTCAGGCAGATTAAATTATTTAAACTTTGAATATCTGGAAATTAAGACTTCTTCCGGTACAGTAAAAATTGAAAAAAGTATGTTAAGAAAAGTTATTATCTCTCAGGAACCGTCTTTTGATTTATAAATTTAATAATGAAAAAATAAAAGCTTTATAATTTTGTAAAAATTTATTAAAATAATAATTAAAGCAAGATAAAATGTAAGAGTTAAATATAGGTGGTATCAAAATGAAAAATATTATAATCTACAATTCTGAAGGAAAATCAAAACTGGAATCGCTGCTTTTAAAGGGTGCGGATTATTCCGTAATTGCCAAAAAGCTTGAAGAATTTAAGTTGGCAGAATCATTAAATCCCGATATGATTATTCTTGAAGGCAAACCCGAAGTCATTGAAGACGTTCTCGTCAGAAACAAAGTTTCTGTCCCTTTACTGATAGCCAGCGATAAAATCGTAGATGTTAGGGTTAGGGCAGATGCGTTTGATTATATTTTAAACCCGGTAGATAATACCGAGTTGCAGATTCGTGTTAAAAACATGCTTAAAATCAAAGAACTTAAAGATACTATTAAAACCGTTTCAACCACAGACGAATTAACGGGCTTGTATAACAGAAGCTGTCTTCATCAAAGGCTTGAGGAAGAATTATCAAGGGCAAAACGTTATAATCTTCCTTTATCCACTATTTTGTTAGATATTGACTTTTTCAAAGTTGTAAACGATATTTATGGCTATGCGTGGGGCGATGTGCTTCTTAAGCAGATTACAGAAATCCTTAAGCGCAGGGCTAGAAAAGAAGATGTGCTTACAAGATACGGCGATGAAGAATTTATCATGGTTCTTCCCAACACAACAGAAGAAAATGCCTATATTTTTGCTGAAAGAATCAGAAAAGACATAGAAGAAATGGAATTTATTCCTGAAGGAGAAGAAGAAAAACACCCTGTTACAGTCAGCAGCGGTATTTCAAGTTATCCTTTCCTTTCTGCAATTGATGAAACAGCAGATACAATTATCAGATATTCTGAGCATGCTCTTTATGCCGCTAAAAAAAGAGGCAAAAACCAGGTTGTACTCTTCTCCCAGATGAATCTGGAGATTTAAAAGAAAAAAATATACTAAAGAGGTTCTCCGAAGGAGAACCTCTTTTATTTTGGTTATATTATTCATATTGTTTCCAAACTGTGTTAAAAATTAATTAGTTAATAAAAGAATATTATAAAATATGAACACTATAGAACAAACTATAAAAGCTTTAGAATGGAAAACCATACTGGAAGACCTCTCAAAGCACTCAACCTGTGAAATCGGCAAAGAGCGCTGTTTGAACGCAGAGATCTTTTCAGACATCGAAAAAATCAAGTATGAAATCAAACTTACCACGGAAGGGAAATATTTATTAGATCGCGCAATTTATCCTCCTCTTTGCGGGATTAGAAATATTGGGGAATTTATTGCGATTGCCAGAACAGGGAAAACCTTAAGAAGCGAAGAATTAATTGATATCGCCAACACAATGGGGGCTTCAAGGAGATTAAAATCGTTTTTCGAGAGGTATAAAGAAGAAACTCCTGAATTATACAAGATTTCAGTTAATTTATACGAAGATAAATCCCTTGAAGAAGATATTCTTGATATTTTTGATGAGTCGGGAATTATGCTCGATACCGCAAGCCCTGAACTAAAAAGGCTTCGCGTGAGTTTTAAAGACCAGACTTATAACCTTAAAAACAAGCTTAATTCCCTTATAAATTCTTCTTCTTTTTCAAAGTTTCTTCAGGAAAGTGTTTTTACTTTAAGGGATGACAGGTATGTAGTTCCGGTAAAAGCCGAGCATAAGTCACATGTTCCGGGAATTGTGCACGATATTTCCGCCAGCGGCTCGACAATTTTTATTGAACCCCGCGCAATAGTCGAACTTAACAATAATATCAGGGAAATCGAGCTAAAAATTGACGCGGAGGTTAAACGGATTTTAGCGGAGCTGTCGGGCAGGGTGAAAGAAATTTCGCAGGAACTAACTTATACGCTTGAAATTCTTGGCGATATAGATTTTATTTTTGCAAAATCCAAGTACAGTATATCAATTCATGCGACAGAGCCGGAAATTAACAATGAAAAATATATTTCCCTCAAAAGTGTAAGGCACCCCGTTCTTTTGCGAGTGGTTGAAAAAGTTATTCCGAATGATATTGAAATCGGAAAAAGCTTTAATATGATGATAATTACAGGCCCTAATACGGGCGGTAAAACTGTAGTTCTTAAAACAGTCGGTATTTGCACTCTTATGGCACGTGCGGGTATGCATATTCCTGCTGTAGAAGCCAGTATTTATCCCTTCAAAAACATTTTTGCGGATATTGGGGATGAACAAAGCATTATCCAGAGCTTGTCCACGTTTTCAGGTCATATCAAAAACATCATCAATATTCTTGAAAAGACAGATAATGACACGCTTATTTTGATTGATGAAATCGGGGCAGGCACTGATCCCCTTGAGGGAACAGCTCTGGCTGAATCAATCTTGCATGATATTTTCGAGAAAGGCGCGAGGGCTGTTGTTACTACGCACTTTAGCGAACTCAAAGCTCTTGCATACACGAAAGAAGGATTTTATAACGCAAGTGTAGAGTTTGATACAGAAAGTCTTGCGCCTACTTACAAGCTTTTAATGGGCATGCCGGGCAAAAGTAATGCGATTTATATAGCCGGAAAGCTCGGGCTTGAGGAAAAAATTACCGAAAATGCAAGGGAAATTTATTTAACTAAAAAAGATCCGACAGGACAGGTTCTCGAGGGGCTTCAAAATACTCAGCAGGAGCTTTCTAAAAACGCTCAAAAAGTTGAGGAAACTAAAGATAATCTTGAGATTCTCGAAAAAGATTTCAACGAAAGACTTGAAAATCTAAAAGATGAGAAAAAAAAGATTATTAGTGTTTACAGGAAAAAATTCGACTCGGAGCTGCTGAAAGCAAAGGAAGAAATAAAAGATATTCTGGAGGAAATCACGCGTACAAAGAGTGAAAAGGTTTTAAGACGCTCTCTTTCAAGGATTGGCGAAACAGAGGCGGAGCTTAGAAAATTTAGTCAGGAAGAAAAAGAACTTCTTGAGCCTGAATTTGAACCTATTGACTGGGATAATATTAAGATAGGCGATATTGTAGTTATAAAACATCTCGATCAAGAAGCTGTTCTGACTTCTTTGCCTGATAAAAACACTAATGTTCATGTGGAAATCGGTTTGCTTAAAACATCAGTCAAGGCTGATGAGCTGGTTAAGTTCAAATCGGGCAAATCCGCTAAATTTAAACCGATAATTCAAAAGCCGAAAGATTTTCATTTAAAAAGACATGAATTAAGTAATACGCTTGATTTGAGAGGATTAAACGCCGAAGATGCTATAGACAAGGTTGAATTTTTTCTCGATGAAGCCAGTCTTGCGAATCTTTCGCCTGTTTATCTGATTCACGGGCATGGTACGGGGATTTTAAGAAAAGCAGTAAGAGAATACTTAAAAACCTCGCCATATGTGAGCAAGTTCAGGGCAGGAGAACAGGCTGAAGGCGGCGATGGGGTTTCTGTGGTTGAGTTGGTTTAAATCTTTTAAGAATCTTCAAAATTTTTTAATAATTCCGAAATCTTTATATCTAATCCAGTAGCTATTTTAACTAGTGTAGAATATTTTGGATCTATTATTCCCGTTTCAATACGGCTTAATGTTGATGGTTCTAAACCATTTTTGTATGAAAAAGAATTAAGGGAAAGATTTTTATCTTCTCTTAATTTTCTTATATAATTACCTAATTTTTTAGTCTCTTGCATATATGCAATTATAATGTTAGAATTCGATTGTGTTATTGCAATTTTGCAATAGTTTGGTTTATAAAATACTGAAAAAGGGTTTATTATGACAGAAGAAAAAACTTTAACCATCACTAATTTGCAAAAAAGCTTAATAATAAAACATTTGAATGATATAAATGACAAATTAAGCAATATTACAGAAGAAGCAAGTTATTTAACGGCTAATATTAAAGCCGTGAAGATGCTTTTGGGTGAAAAAATATAAAGTAATTTTTTATCCAAAATTAAACTAAAGTCTTATCTTTAACACCTGAAAGAATAAAATCGGAAATTTCCCTGACAGCGCCTCTGCCGCCTTCTTTTGAAGAAATAAAATGACAGATTTTTTTTACTTCTTCAACCGCATCATTAGGGCAAAAAGCAAGTCCTACACGTTCCAAAATGCAAATATCAGGCATATCATCACCTACATAAGCAACTTCTGAATAATCGAGATTATATTTCCCCATTAAATCCTGCAAGGCAATTAATTTGTTTTTTGCTCCCTGATAAACATGAGTTATATCAAGATCTTTTGCTCTCTTGTCAACTACTGGAGTCTGTCTGGCAGTGATTATAGCGGTTGTAAAGCCTTTACGGTTAAGAACTACAATGCCATGGCCGTCTTTTGCGTTGAAAATTTTTAATTCTTCGCCGCTTTCAGAGTAAATTATTTCCCCGTTAGTCAGCACGCCGTCAACATCAAAGGCTACCAGCTTTATTTTTGAAATTCTTTCTTCGAGATTGTCTATTTTTTGGTTCTGAATCATTATTTTTTTACCTCATTTATGAAATTGTCATTGTGAGGAGGCGCAAAGCGCCGACGTGACAATCTCATTATTTGTGAAATCATGCGATTGCTTCGTTTCACTCGCAATGACAATTAATGCAAAAATCATGCCACCCCTGCTTTTAAAAGGTTGTGAATATGAAGGATTCCCTCGGGTGTTCCGTCTGTTTTTAAAATTACCAGAGAAGTTATAGAATATTTTTCCATAATTTGCAACGCCTGAGCTGCAAAAGCATCTTTTTCAATGATTTTTGCACCCATGGTCATCACATCTTTAACTTTCAAGCCGGAAATATCATTATGTTTTTGCAGTGATCTTCTTATGTCCCCGTCTGTCAAAAGTCCTTTTAATGCGCCTTTTTCGTCAACAACAATAGTTACGCCGAGTTTTTTAGCGGTAATTTCTTGAATTGCCTCACGAAAATCAGTTTCCATACTAACTACAGGCAAATTTTCTTCTTTAGTCATAAGGTCTTCAACTTTCCAGAAAAAACCTTTGCCCAGTTTCCCTGAAGGATGAAAAAGCAGAAAATCCTCTGCGCTGAACCCTCTTTTTTCAAGAAGGCATACTGCGAGCGCGTCACCCATTGCAAGTGTAGCTGTGGTGCTGGCAGTAGGGGCAAGATTAAGAGGACATGCTTCTCTTTCTACCGAGATATCAAGTGATACATCGCTTTTTTGAGCAAGTGTAGAATTTAATTTTCCTGTCATTGCAATCATTTTTACGCCAAATCTTTTGATTAAAGGCAAAAGCTGGAGTAATTCAGAAGTTTCTCCGCTGTTTGAAATTGCAAGCACTATGTCTTCTCTGGTTATAACTCCTGAATCTCCATGGGTGCTTTCAGCGGGATGAAGAAAGTATGATGGAGTTCCTGTACTGGAAAAAGTTGCGGCTATTTTTTTACCGATAAGCCCTGATTTTCCCATGCCGGTGACTATAACTCTGCCTTTACAATTGTAAAGCAGGTTTATAGCTTCCTCAAAAGGTTCTCCAAGCCTTTTTATAAGGTTTGTAATAGATTGAGCCTCTATTACAAATACTTCTTTAGCGAGATTCAGTATATTTATATTTTTTGTATCAAGAATATTAGTCAATTTCTGTCTCCGAAAACTTTTTAATTATTGCCCTTAAGTTAATTATATTTCAATAATTTAAGTTATTGCAGTAATTTATGTGTTATTTTCATAATTTTTGTAACGTTTTGTAAAAACAAAACAGATAAAAGGACTTGATGTCTTTTATTTGAAAAAATTTTTTGTGGGAATTTGCTTAAAATATCTACATATTATAAAATATATTTTATATAAAAAATCGTAAAAATAGGTGTTCATGGACGTCAAAGATAAAAATATTTTAATTACCGGAGCAGATGGTTTTATCGGTTCTCATTTGACAGAAGTCCTTGTTATGAAAGGAGCGAATGTAAAAGCATTAGCTTTATATAATTCTTTTAATAATTGGGGATGGCTTGAAGAGATTGAATGTAAAGACAAAATAGAAGTTATTTGCGGCGATGTTCGCGACCCTCATTTTATGGAAAAAATTACTAAAAATATTGATGTAATTTTTCACCTTGCTGCGTTGATTGCGATTCCTTTTTCTTATATTGCGCCGGATTTGTATATTGATACAAATATAAAAGGTACCTTAAATGTCTGTCAGGCTGCGCTTAAAAACAATGTTTCAAAAGTTATTCATACTTCCACAAGTGAAGTATATGGAACAGCAAAATATGTTCCTATTGATGAAAATCATCCGCTTCAACCACAGTCTCCTTATTCTGCCAGCAAAATAGGAGCTGATTCAATAGCTGAAAGTTTTTATAGATCTTTTGACTTGCCTGTTTCTATCGCCAGACCGTTCAATACTTACGGTCCCAGACAATCGGCAAGGGCAGTTATTCCTACAATTATTACGCAGATGGCTTCCGGAAAAAAAGAAATAAAATTAGGCGATGTAACTACAACAAGAGATTTTAACTATGTAAAAGATACCTGCTCAGGTTTTATAAAACTTGCCGAATCCGATAAAACACAGGGAGAAACCATAAATATCGGTTCGGGCGGTGAAATTTCTATTGGAGAAACTTTTGATTTAATCAAAAAAATCATGAATTCGGACGCAAAATATATTCAGGACGAACAAAGATTTCGACCCGAAAAAAGCGAAGTAGAAAGATTATGCTGCGATAACACAAAAATAAGAAATTTGACAGGGTTTAAACCCGGATACAGCCTGGAAAAAGGTTTGGAAGAAACCATAGAGTGGTTTATTAAGCCGGAAAACTTAAAAAAATACAAGGAAAATATTTATAATGTCTAAAAGAGCCGTAATTCTTGCTGGAGGAAAAGGTACAAGATTAAAACCTTATACGGTTGTATTGCCTAAACCATTAATGCCTATAGGGAATTATCCCATTCTTGAAGTAATAGTAAGACAGCTTGCAAAAAACAATTTTGACCATATAACAATGTCGGTAAACCATCAGGCGGAAATTATAAAAGCTTTTTTTGGAGATGGAAGCAAATGGGGTATAAAAATAGATTATTCTCTTGAAGATAAACCTCTCAGCACAATGGCTCCGCTGAAATTTATAAATGATTTACCCGAAAATTTTGTTGTTATGAACGGTGATATTCTTACAGATTTAGATTATTTCGATTTTTTGGAATATCATTGTAAAAATAATAATTTATTTACGGTTTCTTCTTTTGCAAAAAACATGAGGTCTGAATACGGGGTATTGGAAATCAATGAAAATAATGAAATAATACATTTTCAGGAAAAACCTGTTATAAAACAGCATGTAAGCATGGGGGTATATGCTTTAAATAAAAAAGTTCTGGATATAATACCTTATAATCAAAGCTATGGATTTGATGATATTATGTATCATTTTCTCAGGACAGAAAATTGGGTTTCAGCTAAAAATCACTATGGCTACTGGCTGGATATAGGAAATCCCAATGATTATATGTTGGCGATAGATTTGTTTGAAAATAATAAAGAAATATTTTTAGAAGGGACTATATTATGACAAATCGAAATATTCCTATAAATAAAGGGAATTATACAATGGAAACTCTTGAAAAAGAGGAGTTATTTGAAAAATATAGAGGTGAAGGCTGGGAAGAAGAATATAAAAAATACAGAAAAAACTGGTCTGAATGGCCTTTAAATTTTCATGTAGAAGAGTATCCTTTACTTGTGGATCTTGAATTGTCTATGGTTTGTAATCTTAAATGTCCTATGTGTTTTACAATAACCGAAAAATTCAAAAAAAAGCTTAATTCCGGTTTCATGAATTTTGAACTTTTTAAAAAAATTATTGATGAAATAAAAGGAAAGGTTCCTGCAATAAGATTAAGTCATAGAGGAGAGTCTACTTTAAATCCCGATTTTATTAAATGTATTGAATATGCCAAAAATAATGGAATAGGTGAAGTATCTTCGCTTACAAATTGCAGTAATCTTACACCGGAATATTTTGAAAAAGCACTTCTTGCGGGTATAGATTGGTTTACTATTTCTATAGACGGTATGTATGAAACTTATGAAAGCATTAGAAAACCCTTAAAATTTAATGAAACACTGGAGAAAATTAAAAAAATAAAAGAGATAAAGGAAAAACATAATTCCCATAAACCTGTAATAAAAATACAATCCATATGGCCGGCTATAAAAGATAATTTCGAGGAATTTTATGAAACTTTTGCTCCGCATGTTGATCTTATAGCATTTAATCCACTTATAGATTATCTTGGGAATGATGAAGATATAGATTATATAGAAAATTTTGCATGTCCCCAGCTTTATCAACGTGTGATTATTTGTGCTGATGGCTTAATACATGCTTGCACAAACGATGAACATTCTGCTTATATTATCGGAAATGCAAATGAAAACAGTATTTATGAAATATGGAATAATGAAAAATATCAAAAAATAAGAGAACTTCATAAACAGAAAAATGGTTTTAAAAATTTTGAAATGTGCAAAAAATGCTATATACCCAGATTAACAGAAGACGGGGAAACTTTTTTCTTGAAAAACCGGAAATTTATAATAAAAAATTACGTTAACAGGGTTCAAATTATTGGAAAATAAGAAATTATTAGTTACAGGCTCAACGGGATTTGTCGGGAAACATCTTGTTTTAGAATTAAAAAAACAGGGGTATGAAATTTTTGCTTTTGCTCATTCACCGGAAGATGATATTTGTGACAAAAACGCTTTTGATAAATTCAAATCACAGGGTATAAGCACGGTTTTTCATCTTGCGGGGAAAACTTTTGTACCCCAAAGTTGGGAAAATCCCGGTTGTTTTTATGAAATTAATACTTTCGGAACTCAAAATGTACTTGATTTTTGTAGAGAAACAGGAGCAAGTATGATTTATGTAAGTGCCTATGTTTATGGAATTCCGCAGTATCTTCCGATAGACGAAAAACATCCTGTTAATCCGAATAATCCTTATGCGCATTCAAAGTATTTGGCTGAAGAACTTTGCCGGTTTTATTCTGAAAATTTTGGAGTAAAAACAACTATACTCAGACCTTTTAATTTATATGGCGACGGACAAAGGGAAAATTTTTTAATTCCCTCGATTTTAAAACAGTTGAACGAAAAAAATGAAATAACTGTAAATGATTTAGAACCTAAAAGAGACTATTTACATATTAATGATTTTGTAAATGCCTGTATTTTAACTGTTAATGCCAAAGAAAAATTCAAAATATATAATGTTGGCAGCGGTTTTTCTTTTTCTGTTAAGGATATTATAGAGATAATTGAAAAAATTAGAGGTAAAGAAATAGATTATATGTGCTTAAATCAAAAAAGAAAATCAGAAATTCCTGATACCCGGTCAAATTGCACACTTTTAATTAATGATTTTCATTGGAGTCCAAAATTTTGCTTGAAAGATTATCTGAAAAAACACTTGATTTAAAAATCATTTAGAAATCATCTGGTTAAAACCCTGTTATTGAAGACCATTGCATAACTTCAATTTTTTAATTTTTTGTCATCCTGAGCGAAGCAGGGAACCCGCTTTTTTGATATTTAAGTGGGTTCCCTAGTTGGTCGTTCGCAATGACAAATAATTTAACTCAACTTTTTAGGGAATAAACAATCAATTAATTTTATTCTTTTTTTTGTTTATCTGGCGAAAGAAATTTAAGAACTTTGTTGTCAAAATACTCTTAAGTAAATATTAGGAGTTTTAAAGCATGAAATTAAGTAAATTTATTCGGATTTTTTTTATAGTTGCATTAATGACTCAAACTCTTTCATTAGGAGCGTTTGCCCAGCAGTATAATTGTACAAAATCTGATAAGGAATGGTCTAAACGACTTATAAAAGAGAATCTGGTTTTAACAAGGACAATGTCAGATTTAAAAAGTGAAACAGCACAGCCCTGTGACAAAGTATCATTGAAAATACTTGATAACATTGACTGCGGAAATCAGGCAATAATTCCATGCGGTAGTTTGCTTGAGGGGAAAGTCGTTAAAAAAAGAAATAATCTTATATTCAGGTCGGATGCTTACATTGATATTTTGGTTACAAATATAAAAATGTCTTCGGGCTGTAATATATGCCTTGAAAATGATCCTATAAAACTCAGAATCGTTGATCATAATTATAAAACTTTCGTAAGGCGTTTTTTGCAAAGAGCACCCATTATGGTTGCCGGTCCTGCGGTTTCTATTCCACTGGGAACAGTTGATTCTTTAAGCGGAGGAGTTATATTTGCTATAACTTTAGGAGCACAAATGGCTTCAGGTTTTATATCAGGTTTTATTGATCCTGATATAGATGATACAAGAATTGAAGGTGCAATAATACGTGCTGTGGAAGGAACACCTGTCGGAACATTTCTTATTGCAGTGGAAAGTGGGGCTGAAATCAACTCGCCTGCGTGTTGTTACATAACAATAAGACTTGACGATAAAGCCAGACGAAAAATTGCTTGCTCAATACAGAGGGCGATTGCTGTAAACAAAAATTTCTAATTTTAATTTATACTTTCAAATGTTATACTGTTATAATCTGAATTGCTAAATAGTCAAAACTGTCATTGCGAGCATAGCGAAGCAATCTCATAATTTTACAAAACCTTGCGATTGCTTCGTCGTTTCTCTCCTCGCAATGACAATGCAAAATTAATTAGCAATTTGAGTTTATAGAAAATAAAAAACAGATACATAAGAGGTATAAATTAAATGCGTCCCAGTTTTACGGAATATTTTATGGGTTTTGCCAAACAGGCATCAAGTCGTTCAAGCTGTATAAGAGCTCAAGTAGGTGCAGTAATTGTTGATGTTAATAATAAAATCAAATCCACAGGCTATAACGGCACCCCAAGCAAAGTGATTTCCTGCATGGAAAAGGGTTTATGCTATCGTGTGGAAAATAATATCCCTTCCGGCACGAGATATGAAACATGCCAGTCAATTCATGCCGAGCAAAACGCTATTATTCAGGCGGGAGAAAAAACATGCCGGAACGGAACAATTTATATGTACGGGCATGACCAGATTTGTATTCTTTGCAAAAGGTTTATTGTTCAGGCGGGGCTTAAAGATGTCTATATTCAAAAGAATGAAAGCTCGGAAATTATTCATTTTAGCGTAGAAGATATTCGCCGGGATTTGAATAACATGCAAAAAGTCACAAGTTAATAATTGCATTTTTGTCATCCCGAACTTGTTTCGGGATCTGACCAACGTTGGATAGATGCTGAAATAAGTTCAGCATGACAATTTTATTTAGAAATCATTATAATGGAATATTAAAATCTTAGTTAAAAATAATGAAATTTTACAAATCAAAATACATAATTTCTTCTGGTGAAAAGATTTTCGAGGACTGTATTCTCGTAGTTCAAGACGGGAAAGTTTTTGACATAGTTAGAAATGACAAAGTTCCTGAAAACACAGAAGTTATAGACTTTGGAAATGCTGTAATAACTCCCGGTTTTGTGAATTTGCATACACATTTACAGTATACCGACTTAAAACCCGTATTTAAGTCTGAGCAGACACCCCAAAATATGGATTTCTCCGACTGGATAATAAGTTTAATGAAGCAATACTTTTTCTGGTCAGAAGCTAAGAAAATAAAATCATTTAAAAACGGCTTAAGAGAAGCTGTTTTGTCGGGATGTACCTGTATAGTCCAGCTTTCAAGAGAAGAAGCTTTTATAGACATCCTGAAAAATCTTGATTTAAAAAGCTTTGTGTTTCTTGAAACTTTCTCAAACAGCGAAGAAAACAGTAAAAAAGAAATAGAAAAACTTAAAAAACAGATTAAAGAAAACTCTTCAAAGAATGTGATTATAGGGATTTCTCCGCATTCTGTTTATAACGTCCATAAGTCTTTATGGGAAGAAATCGCTAAATTTTCAGCAGAGGAAAATATTTTAATCCATACTCATCTTGCAGAATCACAGGACGAAACTAATTGGCTGAATAAAAAACCATCGGGCATTGATAAAATCCATAAACTGGTCAAGTGGGATAACATGAAACCTTATGAATCAGGTCTAAACCCCGTTGAGTATTTGGAAAAGCTCGGCGTTTTACAGATGTTGGGAGATAATTTAACAGCCGCTCATTGTATTGAACTGGATGAAAAATCACTTGAAAAACTTGTAAGTTATGGCGTAGGAATCGCGCATTGCCCGAGAAGTAACATGCTGCTTCACAAAAAAACTCTGAATTTCAACAACTTGCCTCAAAATATTCTTCAAAATACAGGATTGGGAACTGATAGCAGGTTCAGCAATTACGACTTAAGCATTTTGAATGAAGCGAAATACGCTAAAGATTATACAGGTCTGGATTTTAAAAAACTTGTGGATATGTTAACAATAAATTCAGCCCGCATATTGAAAATTGATGACAAAACAGGTTCTCTGGAAAAAGGCAAAGATGCTGATTTTTCAGTGTTTAATTTAACAGATAATGAGCATTATCAGGATATTTTAAATAAAGAAAAGCCTGAAGAGATTTATATTAAGGGAGAACAGATAGCAAAAAGCGGGAAATTCACATCAGAACAATGGAAATTTCTTAATGACCCGGGATAATACCAATATTTCTGAATATAAACTTGATAACGGACTGAAAATTTTGTTTTATTCATATTGTTGCGCCCCGTCAGTCACTTTTATGGTCTGGTATAAAGTTGGTTCACGAAATGAAATATCCGGAAAAACAGGTTTATCGCATTTTCTTGAGCATTTAAGTTTTAAAAGAACTGAATTATTTGATTATGGACAGATTGTTTCTGAAATAAACAGAAACGGCGGGAATTTTAATGCATATACTTCGCGTGATTTCACTTGCTACTATGAAACTTTTACGACAAGCAAGCTTGAACTTGCCATGATAATTGAATCCCAGCGAATGCATAAACTTGTTTTGAATGAAAATGACAGACAAACAGAAGTCGGTATAATTCTTGCCGAACTTGAAAAAGGACTTGATAACCCGTATTCCGAGTTGGAAAATGCTATACGACTCAAGACGTATAAAAAACATCCTTATCGATACCCGATTATAGGTGTGGCTGAAGATGTAAAGAATGTCACTATTCAGGACTTGCAGAGTTATTATGACAATTTCTATAAACCAAATAATGCAACCATAGTTGTGGTGGGAAATTTTGATAATAATGAAGCTTTTAGGCTTATACAAAAACACTTTGGCTCTATTCCATCAGGAGAAACAACTTCTTTTGTTGAAAAAGAAAACCCTCAAAATCACTTAAGAAGAATACAGGTGAGTAAAGCAGGGAGTTATTCCATTGTAAAACAGGCTTATCATATTCCTTCCTGCGAACATGATGATATTTTCCCTTTGCTGGTAATCGGAGAAATGCTTAATACAGGCGTAAGCAGCAGGATACATCAGGAATTGGTCGAAAAACAAATAGCTACAGATATAAGTACAAACGTCGAAGTAACAAAAGATTCGGGATTATTTACAATAATAGCCACTTTGTTCCCTAATATAAGCCATAATGAGGCTGAAAACAGGATTTTTGACGAAATTAATAATATTTATAACCACCAATCACCGACAGAAGAAGAACTTGAAAATACAAAAAAGCGAATCAGGTCGAGTTTTGAGTTTAATAAAGATGGAAGTTTAAAATATGCTTATCTTATAGGTTATTATGAAACCATAAATTCCTATAAATTCTTGGAAAATTATATTGATAACATTCAAAAAGTCACTCTTGATGATATTAAAAGAGTAGCAAAACTGTATTTGACCAAAGAAAACTGCACAGTAGGACATTTTATTCCTGTACATGACCAAAAAAGAATAATTTCTCCCGTGTCAGATTATAAAATTATTTCTGAAAAAAAACAGAGCAATAATCCGCTTCCAATAATTATAGAAACAAAAACCAAACCTTATCCTGTCAATTTTTCAAAAAGAATAACCTCAAACGGAATAAAAGTTCTGGTTTCTCCAAATAAAATAAGCGATACGGTAAAATTATACGGAACTATATTTGCAGGTAACCTTTATGCCGGCATGGTTAATCCGTCATTGCCTTTTATGTGCGGAGGAATGTTAAACAGAGGTACAAAAAACAAATCAAAGCTGGAAATTGCAACAGAAGTTGAGTCAAGAGGAGCTTCTGCCGGTATTGGAAATATTACAGAATCTGTTAATTTCGCTCTGTCCTGCGTAAAAGAAGATTTTCCTTATATTCTCAACCTGCTGTCTGAAATTTTGACAGAGCCGTCTTTTTCGGAAGAAGAATTTAAAAAAATGAAAAATTTTTATATAGCCGGCGTAAAACAAAGAAAAAACAACGCTGATTTCCTTGCAAATATGTATTTCAAGCGGATGATTTTCCCAAAAAGTCATCCCTGGTATGCATTTAGCCATTCAATACAGGAAAAACAAATAAAAAATATCTGTCTAGAGAATATAAAAGACTTTTATGAGAGGTTTTATGCGCCAAATAACACTATTATGGCGATAGCCGGAAATATAGAAATGGAAGAAGCTTTTAATCTTATTGAAAAGCATTTTCATCACTGGACAGAAAAAGAAACAATTTACCCAAAAATCAAGCCTGTTAGTCTTCAGAAAGAATTTAAACAGCAAATAGTTCACGTAAAAAACAAAACAGAGACAAAAATTATATTTGGTCATTACGGAAACTTGACAAGAAACGATCCTGATTATCATAAAGCCCTGATAATGAACTTTATACTGGGAGGAAGCGGCGCTCTGTTAAGTAGGATAGGCAAAAAATTAAGAGAAGAACTCGGGCTTGTTTATAGCGTTTCGTCGGGATTTACGGCTCTTTTGATTCCGGGAGGATGGTCTGTCAGGTTTGGAGTTGATGATGATCGCGTAAATGTTGCCATAGAAGCTTTAAAAGAAGAAATAAACAAGTTTGTTAATGATGGAATCACTGACATAGAGCTGGAATATGCAAAATCCTATAATACAGGAGCTTATCCCCTCAGATTTGCAAGTAATAACGGCATAGCAAAAGCTTTGTTAGTAAACGAATTTTATAAACTTGGCGATAATTATATTAACGATTATCCTGAAATAATAAGCTCAATTACAAAAAATCAAGTTGAAGAAACTGCAAAAAAATATTTGTATCCTGAAAGAGCCTCTATAGTGCTTGTTAGAAGTATTTAAATTTTTATACAAAATCGTGGACTTTGGCTTTTATAACTTGTTTTCGTACAGTTGTAATGACATCGTTAACAGTATCTTCAATACTTTTTTCAAGCAAACATCCTGATGCAAGCTTATGACCGCCGCCTCCAAAGAAGCTTGCTATTTCGCAAACGTTTATGCCGTTGCTTCTAAAGCTGACTTTTGTTGTCCCTCTAGTGGTTTCTTTGAATACAAGTGCTATTTTTACAGAATCTATTTGCCTTAGTGTCTCTGTAATTCCATCTATATGGTCATCACTGGCATTTATTTCTTCAAGAAGCTTTCTTGTTATTTTAGTATAAACTATTTCATTATTTTCAAGGTAAATAGCGTTATCAATAGCCCTTGCATGAAGTTTAACCATGGCAAGAGGCTTTGATTCGTAACATCTATTATAAATATTAACAGGATCAGCACCGGCAGCAAGTAATTCAGCACAAATTC
>Ga0209417_1001259_pt1 | contig 47739 bp, 44 predicted proteins | sample RifGroF2_FD_184002 | JGI IMG/M metagenome (GOLD analysis project Ga0209417, IMG submission 184002) | Groundwater microbial communities from Rifle, Colorado, USA - Groundwater F2 (SPAdes) (version 2) | ecosystem: Environmental > Aquatic > Deep subsurface > Groundwater | place: Rifle, Colorado...
AAATCATGCTGACTCAAGAAGTACTCTTTATTAAAAAGGGTAAAGTGAGAGTGATGCTTTATACAGCCGATCAAGCCTATATCACCTCGAGAGATTTGAATGCTGGGGATACGATTTTTCTTTGTTCGGGCGGGCATGGATTTGAAATGCTTGAAGATGCCGAAATGATTGAAGTCAAGCAAGGCCCTTATTCTGGTAAGGAAAAGGATAAAGTGCTATTTCAGGGAGTTGAAAATGATTCCGGTCAATGAACCCTCGCTCGGTGAAAAAGAATTTGAATATGTCAATGACTGCTTAAAAACGGGTTGGATTTCATCGGCTGGAAAATATATTGAAGCTTTTGAAGAACAATGGGCGGCTTACTGTGGGATGAAATACGGTATTGCAGTGAGCAATGGGACCGTGGCGCTGCAAGTGGCTATGGCTTGTTTTGATTTGGCGCCTGGCGATGAAGTGATTATGCCAACTTTTACCATTATTTCTTGTGGTCAAGCTATTACGTACAATGGGTATCGTCCGGTGTTGGTTGACGCTGAGCCAAGAACGTGGACGATGGATGTTTCACAGATCGAAAAAAAAATCACCCAAAAAACCAAAGCGATTATGCCGGTGCATATTTATGGTCATCCTTGCGATATGGATCCCATTTTGAATTTAGCAAAAAAATATAATCTCGTTGTTTTAGAAGATGCTGCCGAGACGCATGGTGCTGAATACAGAGGTAAAAAATGCGGTGGGTTAGGCGATATCAGTTGTTTTAGTTTTTATGCAAATAAAATTATTACAACGGGCGAAGGCGGTATGATATTAACTAATAATGATGATTACGCGAAAAAAGCAAGGTCTATCAGAAATCTGTGCTTCAAGCCGAATCGACGTTTTTATCATACGGAGTTAGGCAATAATTTTCGACTGACCAATTTACAAGCGGCCATTGGTCTTGCGCAATTAGAAAGAGTTGATGAACTAATTGAGAAAAAACGATGGATGGGGAAAGCTTATACGGAGAAATTACAGGATATTTCAGGATTAACGCTCCCAGTCGAAGAATCCTGGGCGAAAAATGTTTATTGGATGTATGGGATCGTTTTGGATGAAAGTGTGGGTTTGGATGCCGTTGAATTTGCCAAGCGGTTATATGCACAAGGGGTAGAGACAAGGCCCTTCTTTTTAGGCATGCATGAACAGCCCGTTTTGCATGCGATGGGATTATTTCAGAATGAGCGCTATCCAGTTTCAGAAAGAATTGCGAAAAATGGATTATATCTTCCGTCTGGGCTTACGCTCACCGAAGATCAAATGGATCGGGTAGCGCTTGCTGTCAAACAAATAATCAGAGAGATGAAACACTAAAATGAAAAGTGAAAACACACTGATTATCGAAGCGGGGCGAGCTGAAAAGCATTATTGGCTAGATCTCTGGCGATATCGGGAATTATTTTATATTCTAAGTTGGCGCGATATTACGGTTCGTTATAAACAGACGGTGATCGGTGTGTTATGGGCGATCTTAAAACCATTTTTAACCATGGTTATTTTTACGATAATATTTGGGCGATTAGCCAAGTTACCCAGTGATGGAAATACGCCGTATGCCATAATGGTTTACGCCGCGATGATTCCCTGGCAATTTTTTTCTTCGGCGATATCTGATGCTAGCAGTAGTATCGTAGATAATGCGCAGCTAATTTCTAAAGTTTATTTTCCTCGGATCATCGTTCCTATCAGCTCTATTGTGACAAATTTTATCGATTTTCTCATTTCTTTTGTGATATTGATTATTTTGATGATTTATTTTCGGTTTATGCCGAGCTGGCATATGGTGTTTTTACCTGTTTTTTTTATGATTGCTGTTCTCACAGCAGCGGGTATCGGCACTTATATTACTTCGTTGAATGTGAAATATCGCGATTTTCGTTATATCATTCCTTTTCTTGTTCAGCTAGGTTTGTATGTTTCCCCGGTTGGATTTAGCAGTAGTGTTATTCCGGGGAAATATCGCTTGTTATATTCTTTGAATCCTATGGTCGGTGTGATCGATGGTTTCAGGTGGGCAATTCTTGGTGGAAAATCGGCTATTTATTTACCCGGTTTTTTGATGTCTTTGGGGGTGATGCTGTTTTTTTTAATACTGGGTGTTTATACTTTCCGAAAAATGGAAAAAACGTTTGCAGATGTTATTTAAGGAATCAACGTGAGCGATGTTGTAATCAGAGCAGAGCATATTGGAAAAGCTTATTTTATCGGGCATCAGTCCAATGAGCGATATGCTGCTTTACGGGATGTTATTGCAAATAAAACAAAAGGAATATGCACTAAATTGTGTGGCCGTCCTCATCATACCCATAAAACGACAGAAGAATTTTGGGCGCTTAAAGATATAAATTTTGAGATAAAACAAGGCGACAGGGTCGGCATTATCGGCAGAAATGGGGCAGGAAAATCAACGCTCTTAAAGATTTTGAGTAGAATTACCGAACCGACTAGCGGCAGAATTTCTATTAAAGGCCGAGTAGCTAGCCTGCTTGAAGTGGGAACAGGTTTCCATCCGGAACTGACTGGACGCGAGAATATTTACCTCAATGGTGCCATACTCGGTATGACACGGCAGGAGATCAAGCGTAAATTTGATGAAATCGTTAATTTTGCTGAAGTTGAAAAATTTCTTGATACACCTGTAAAGCGCTATTCAAGTGGCATGTATGTGCGTCTAGCATTTGCCGTAGCAGCGCATCTTGAGCCGGAGATATTGGTTGTAGATGAGGTCTTGGCTGTTGGTGATACACAGTTTCAGAAGAAATGTCTCAGCAGAATGAATGAGGTGTCCCGGGAAGGACGAACAGTGTTATTCGTAAGTCATAATATGGCGGCGATTTCTTCCTTATGTCAAAAAATAATTGTTTTAAAGGCGGGAAAAATTGGTTTTGCAGGAGATGTGGAAAGTGGTATTGATCATTACTTGGACGATGCAGACCATGCAAAAGGTTTTGCTGACTTGCGAGATAAGAAATCAAAATTATGGAAGCAACATAACATTATTTCGAAATTATTGAGCATTGAGACGCTTGATGAAATCGATAAAAGGCAAAGCTCTTTCAAGATGGGAGGTTGTCTTAAAATTAAAATACAGTTGGAAGTAATGGATGATAAGCAAGATATTGAAGTGGGTATTTTTATTCGCGACAACAGGGAATCTATTGTGGGCTTATTGTTAAGTGCGGCAGAAGGATTTAAAAACATGAAAAAAGGAGTTAATAGTTTTCAAATAGATATGCCTGAAATAAATTTAATGCCTGGTGACTACAATTTGGGAATTTGGGTTGCGTCTCAGAGGGAAGTTGATGATGCGTATGAAAACGCAATTTCTATCGATATAATTTCTGGCGGTTTTGATGGAAATTATGTCGATTATGACCGATTTCATGGGTATGGTAGCTTGATTCATAGTAGATGGAAAGCTATTTAACGTTAAGACTATCCTGATAAATAAACAAGGATAAAATTGTATATGAGGAAAACATGGAGCTTACAAATAAAAAAGTTTTAGTGACAGGCTCTGATGGTTTTATAGGTAGTCATCTTGTAGAAGCACTTCTGAAAGAGGGCTGTGAGGTTAAGGCTTTTGTCTATTACAACTCTTTTAATTCATGGGGCTGGTTGGACACGCTCCCTAAAAACAAACTAAAAGACATTGAGATCTTTTCAGGTGATATTCGGGATCCTAACGGAGTACGTACTGCCATGAAAGGGTCTGATATTGTTTTTCATCTTGCCGCCTTAATTGGTATACCTTTTTCTTACCACTCTCCCGATTCCTATGTTGATACCAATGTAAAAGGCACGCTTAATGTGTTACAGGCTGCGCGGGATTTTGGGACAGAAAGAGTGGTGGTTACTTCTACCTCTGAAGTATATGGTACAGCAAAGTATACACCTATAGACGAAAAACATCCGCTCCAGGGACAGTCTCCGTATTCGGCTAGCAAGATAGGCGCCGACAAAATTGCCGAGTCCTTCCATCTTTCTTTCAATCTGCCGGTTATTACGGCTAGGCCTTTCAATACTTATGGACCGCGTCAATCAAACAGGGCCATCATTCCGACTATAATAACCCAGATTCTCAGCAATACACGAAAGATTAAACTGGGCTCTTTGCGCCCAATGCGGGATTATAATTATGTAACTGATACTTGTGCTGGTTTTATATCTTTGGCTAAGTGTGATTCGGCGGTGGGGAAAACTGTAAATATTGGTTCCGGTAAGGAGATATCTGTGGGAGAGCTTGCTCATTTAATCATACTATCTTCTGGGAAAAAAGTTGATGTGGTTTCTGATGACATACGTAAGCGCCCTTTGAAAAGCGAAGTTGAGCGTCTACTGTGCGATAATACTCAGATTAAGCATTTGACCGGGTGGGTACCAAAGGTTTCTTTGGAAAAAGGTTTGTCTCAGACTATAGATTGGTTCAAATATTCGAATAATATCAAAAAATATAAGTGGGATATTTATAATGTCTAAAAAGGATTTTATACCGCTTTCAGAGCCCTGCATAACTGGAAATGCTTGGAAGTATGTCAAGGAATGTTTGGATACAGGTTGGGTTTCTAGTGCTGGCGACTACGTTGAAAAATTTGAAAAAGCCATGTGTCATTATACCGGAGCGAAATATGCTGTTGCTGTTGTAAACGGAACTGCAGGTCTACAAATTGCACTGAAGCTTTCAGGGGTGGAAATTGGCGATGAAGTTTTAGTTCCAACACTGACTTTTATAGCGCCCGTAAATACAATACGCTACCTTGGAGCGGAACCTGTATTTATGGATTGTGATGAGTTTATGAATCTAGACCCTATTAAGATGGATGAATTCATAAAAATCTCTTGCAGGAAGACTTCCCGAGGTTTGGTTAATAAAAACACTGGGCGATGTGTAAAAGCAATATTGCCAGTTCATGTCTTTGGCAATCCCTGCGATATGGAGGCCATCATGAGTTTGGCGGATAAGTATGACCTTAAAGTAATAGAGGATGCCACTGAAAGTTTAGGATCGCGTTATATCTCAGGTATTTATAAAGATAAATTTACCGGGACAATCGGAGAAGCAGGCGTATTTTCATTTAATGGCAATAAAATCATTACCACTGGTGGTGGTGGAATGATTGTCACTAATAATAAGCGTTTAGCGGAAAAAGCAAGGTATTTAACTAACCAAGCTAAAGATGATCCAATAAAATATATTCATCATGAGATTGGATATAATTTTCGTCTGACAAATTTGCAGGCTGCATTGGGTTTGGCGCAGCTTGAACAGCTAAAGAAATTTATAAGAATTAAAAAAAATAATTATGAATTATATCGAAATCTTCTGGACTCTGTAAAAGGTATTCAAGTGTTAGGAATACCGAGAGGAACTTCTCCTAATTATTGGTTTTATTCATTATTAGTGGAAAAAAAAGAATATGGTATCAGCGCAGAAGAATTAATGAACCACTTAACCAAAAAGAAAATTCAATCCAGGCCTGTTTGGTATCTGAATCATTTGCAACGTCCTTATCGCAAGAACCAGGCTTGTAAAATTGAAAAGGCCCCATGGTTTTGTAAAAGGGTTTTAAATTTACCTTGTAGCACTAGCTTGCAGGAAGAACAAATAAATCGTGTTGTTTTAGCCATTGATGATTTCGCCGCGAGGAAATAAACGTGTTAGCGCAATGGGGTGATTTATGCAAAAGCTTATTTTGATCGGTGGTGGAGGCCATTGCCGAAGTTGTATTGATGTTATTGAAGCGACAGGTTTTTTTGATATTGTTGGGATTTTAGATGTAGCTCAAAAAATTGGTGAGAAGGTTTTTGATTATTCTATTGTGGGAACGGATAATGATATAAGCAAATTTGTGGCATCGGGGGTGAGGTTTTTGATTACGTTAGGCCAAATTGGGGCAGGTGAACGCCGCGCAGAAATCTTTATGAAAATTAAAGCGGCTGGTGGTGAGCTGGCTACAATTATTTCTCCGCGAGCGTATGTTTCGTCGCGGGCATGTGTTGGAGAAGGGACTATCATTATGCATGGCGCGCTTGTTAATGTAGGCGTATCTATTGGCGCAAATTGTATTATCAATACAAAAGCGCTTATTGAGCATGATGTCCAGATTGAGGATCATTGTCACATCGCGATAAGGGCTGCTCTTAGTGGAGGCGTATGCGTTGGAACAGAAGCTTTTATCGGAGCTGGGGCTGTAGTAGCGGAATATAGAGATGTCCCAGTAAGAGCGTTTATAAAGGCCGCTAGCATATGGTCTGGGTTGAAGGTGGGGGATGGGAACGCAGATGTCTAACAGAGAGACGGTTTTTTTTACAGTATGTTATCCAAAGGCTCTCCCCTATATGGATGGCTTTTTTGAATCCTTGATGAATCAGACAGATCAGGATTTTGATATCCTTGTTGTTAATGATTCTTGTGGGTCATTGGAAGCTCAATTAGAACGCTATCGGAAGACTTTGCGGATACATGAACTTCAGGCCACAGGGAGTTTGGCAAATGTCCGGCAAGTTGGTTTTGAGGAGATTTTTGCAAGAGGATATAAGCAGGTCGTATTTGGGGATTTTGATGATTGTTTCATGCCCGACCGAGTGGCAAAAGTCAGGATGCTTTTACGGGATTTCGATATCATTGTTAATGATGTTAGTTTGTTTGGGGATCGAGAGGATGAAATCTATTTTTCTCGACGGATTAAGGATAGATCTCAAATATGTCTGGAAGAGATCTTTACAAAGAATTTCATGGGATTTTCGAATACAGCCGTGCGAGCTGAATGCTTAAAAGATATTATTCTTGCCGATACAATAGCTGTTGATTGGTATTTGTTCTCGCGCTTGCTCGCCAGAGGAGCTAGAGCAGTTTTTTGTGCGGAGCCCTTAACGAACTACAGACAGCATGCAGATAATATGGCAACCTTTGTTGGCGACAAAAGTAAAAGAGCTGAAGTCAAGCTCGTTCACTATCAATCTTTGAAAAGGGATTGTCCTGAATTGATTTCTGCGATTGATAGATTGGGAAAAAGAACAGATGAATTAGAAGTCGTAGTAACAAACCCTTTTTGGTGGGAGGATTAAAATGAAGCTACAGTTGAAATCAGAAGTTGTTATAGCTGACTATAGTCAGCCTTATATCATTGCCGAGATCGGCGCGAATCATAATGGGGATATGGATTTGGCGCGCCATATAATAAAGGTAGCGAAAGAATGCGGTTGTGATGCGGTAAAATTTCAGTCATGGACACCTGATTCTTTGGTTGCGAAAGAAGAATATGATCGCAATCAGAAATATGAAGATTCACCTAAAAAACATTTTGGTTCCCTTAGAGATATGGTGGAAAAATACTATTTGCGAGAGGACCAGCATTGGGAACTCAAGCGATATTGTGACAATATCGGCATTGAATTTTGCTCCACTCCTTTTTCAAAAGAGGAAGCAAATTTGTTGGAAGAAATGAAGGTGCCGTTTTATAAAGTGGCGTCTATGGATATAAATAACCTGGGTTTTCTTAGTCATGTTGCACGCAAACAGAAACCAATTTTATTATCAACAGGAATGGCTACGCTTGCTGAAATTGAAAATGCGATCAGAACAATAGAAGCCGAGGGAAATTCGCAAATTATATTGCTTCACTGCATTTCCATATATCCGCCTGCATATGAAGATATTAATTTGAATAATATACCGATGCTGCGTCAGGCGTTTGGTTTTCCTGTGGGTTTTTCGGATCATACTATAGGCATTTCGATTCCGCTCGTGTCAGTAGCCTTGGGTAGTTGCCTCATAGAAAAGCACTTCACGCTAGACAAAAATATGCCTGGCTGGGATCACGAAATTTCTGCTAACCCAGATGAAATGAAAGCAATAGTTGAAGAATCACGCAACATTATTAAAGCGCTTGGATCATTTCGTAGAGTGGTTTCGCAGGCTGAAGAAGGGAAAAAATTAAAATTCAGAAGGAGCATAGTGGCATCGACCCATTTGGAAAAAGGGCATGAAATAATTCCTACGGATCTTATCTTTAAAAGACCAGGGACTGGTATACCTCCAGATAGGCTAGATTGTATTTTGGGTAGAAAAGTTAATAAAGATGTAAAAGCAGGCGAGCTCTTGAAATGGGGTGATTTATTATAATATATCTGGGTAAAAAATGAAAAATATTGAGCGATACACTGTAAATCACAAGTTGAATATCCGTCATGCTGTAAAGAGTATAAATGAATCTGGTGTTGGATTTGCGGTAGTAGTTGATGGGAAAAATAAAGTCATTGGCGTGATAACAGATGGTGATTTTAGGAGAGCTATTTTGAATGGGGTGGATTTGAATGAGAGTGTATTGAAAATAACCAACAAAACATTCGAATATGTTCAATCAGGCTTTTCTAGAGGTGAAGCTATTAACCTACTGAAAAGTGGTAAGATTGAGTTTTTACCCGTATTGGAAAAAAGCAAATTAATTGATATCCTTAGGGAAGAGGACATTAGAGAGATTACAAGTAAATCTTTTTCGGCTAAGAAAATAAACTTGCCTGTGATCATAATGGCAGGCGGGAAAGGGACTCGATTGGAACCGTTTACCAAGATACTTCCAAAGCCATTGATTCCGATTGGCGATAAATCTATTATGGAAATAATTATGGATGAGTATGCTAAATACGGAATGACGAATTTTTATCTTTCCTTGTTCTATAAAGCAAATATGATTAAATCGTATATGGAGTATCTCGAAAGCGATTATAAGATAGAGTATATTCACGAGCTAAAACCTCTTGGTACGGCAGGGGCGTTGAAGTATCTTGAAGGCAAATTGAATACGCCGTTTTTTGTATCTAATTGTGATATTATTATCAAAGAAAATTACAATAAAATATTCGGGTTCCATAAAAATGGGAATTTTATGTTGACGATGGTGACTGCCATGCGGCATGTAAGTATTCCCTATGGTGTATGTGATCTGCATAAGAATGGTACGTTGAAAAAGATCAATGAAAAACCCGAATTGGATTTTCTTATTAACTCAGGAATGTATATTTTAGATCCGAAAGCGCTTGAGTATATACCAAAAGATACATTGTTTGACTTTACGGATTTGATACGGTGCATAACTGATAGAAATTTGAAAGTTGGAGTGTATCCCGTTACTGAAGATGCTTATATTGATATTGGCCAATGGGCGGAGTATAAAAAGGCCGTAAGCATTTTACAGGTATAAGATAACAATTTTTGAGGAAAGCATGAAGGTTGTAGCAGTTATCCCTGCGAGGGGAGGTTCGAGGCGTATTCCGCATAAAAATATAATAGAATTCGTTGGTAAGCCATTGATTGAATGGACAATTGAAGCGGCGATAGCGTCACAATTATTTGACAAAATAATTGTAAGCACTGATGACGTCGCGATCGCAAAGGTTGCAGAAGAATGTGGGATAGAGGTCCCTTTTTTGCGCCAAGCGGCCAGCGATGATATAACACCTGTAAGCATGGCGACAATTGAGGCAATAAAGCAAGCGCAAAACTATTGGAACGATGAGTATGATGTTGTTGTTCAACTAATGGCGAATTGTCCTACACGAGGAAGTCAAGAGATAGTGGATTCCTATAATCATTTCACTCAAGCCGAAGTTAATTATCAATTAAGCTGTTTCAAATTCGGGTTTATGAATCCTTGGTGGGCAGCTAGATTGGACGAGAGCTCCAAACCTGCATTTATATTCCCTGAGTCATTGCAGATGAGGTCACAGGATTTGCCAGATTTATATTGTCCGACAGGCGCTATTTGGATTGCGAGAGTCCCCAATTTAATTAAAGAAAAAACATTTTATGGGCAAGATCACATATTTTATCCGATTGGGTGGAAAGAAGCATTGGATATTGATAATCGAGAAGATCTGGAATTAGCAGCGATTATTTTTAAGTCTAAATTATTTAAAGTATAATGCATAATTATTATTGTGAGTAATTATGTGAGCAAGAGTTATTGAACAAAAGGAGAATAAAGGGTGAAATATTGTAAAATATGTTTGCAAACCGATACAAGACCAGGCATTTCATTTAGGAAAGATGGTATTTGTTCTGCCTGTGATTATCGGAGTAAAGAATTTCAAGAGATAGATTGGCTAGAAAGGCAGAAACAGTTAAAGGCGATAGTTGATTGGGCAAAAGAAACTTCAAAAGGGGGGTATGATTGTGTTATCGGTGTGAGCGGAGGAAAAGATAGTACTTTCCAAGCTTTTTATGCAAAAGAACAACTTGGCCTCAATGTTTTGCTAGTTAATGTTGCGCCAGATAATCTAACAGATGTCGGTCGCCAAAATTTAGAAAATTTGGTACAAAAAGGATTTGATCTTGTTTCGTTTCGGCCAAATCCAGTTGTGATGAAAAAACTAACCCGACAATCTTTTTTAAAATATGGTAACCCAGTAAAACCTTCTGAATATCCGTTGTTCGCCGTGCCATATCAAACAGCAATGATGTATAAGGCCCCGCTAATTATTTGGGGTGAAAATGTCGCTATTACTTTGGGCGTTACGAAACTTGGAATTTCTGGTGATGCCTTAAATGTATTGGGTCATAACACTCTTGAAGGGATTGAATCGAAAGATTACTGGCTTCATGATGATCTTGTATTAACAGATTTACTGCCGTATAAATTTCCTGAGGTACACGCACTCAGGAAAAATCATAAGGCGATTTATTTGAATTATTATGCTAGAGAATGGGGATGGAAAAATAATACAGATTTTTCTGTATCCAAAGGACTGAAAGGAAGAGAGGATAGGCCTGAATTGACAGGTAGAATAAACCCTTATAATTCTGTTGATGGCGATATCCAAATCGTTAATCAAATGATTAAATATTACAAATTGGGGTTTGGTTTTGTTACGGATGAAGTTTGTTATTATATTAGAGAAGGCGTAATGTCGAGGAATGAAGCTATCGATCTCGTAGAAAAACATGATGGTAAATGTGGAGAGTTATTCATTGAGGAATTTTGCAAATATATAGATATTACTGTCGATGAGTTTTGGAGTCATATGGATAAGCACGTTAATAAAAAGCTATTTTATAAGAATGCTTTTGGCAAATGGATACCAAAATTTAAAGTAGGCGATGATTTTGAAGAACGTGAAGACTAATTCAGATGTGTTTTAAATGGAGTTATTTGTGAATAATCAAGAGAAAGAAATATTTAGAGAAACAGATATTAGACCCGATGAAATGATTGAAAAACAAGAGGCGTATATCGAGGCTGATCGTGAAAAATTATTAAGGCAGGAAAAAGACTTTGTAGAAATATCTTGCCCAGCCTGTAATAGTGGCGGTTCGGAGTTGATTTTTGTTAAAAATGGGTTGAGATATGTTACCTGTAAGGCCTGTAAAACTTTATATGTCAATCCACGACCTACAGCTGAAATTTTAGGCAAATTTTATTCTGAGTCTGCCGTTTATGAGTATTGGAATAAATCCATATATCCTGCTTCGGACAATGCAAGACGCGAGTTTGTTTTTCGTCCTCGTGTAGAAAAAATAGTCAATTTTTGTAAAAAATACGGACTAGAAAATGTAGCAATGATGGAGATTGGAGCGGGATATGGCACTTTTTGCGATGAAGCTCGTACATCAGGTTTTTTTAAAGATGTCATTGCCATTGAGCCTACGAGGGCTGGAGCAGAAAGCTGTAGAAAGAAAAAAATCAATGTGTTAGAGCAGCCAATTGAAGCTGTTTCATTAGATTCTAGTGTTATTGATGTTATTGCTTCATTTGAAGTTATCGAGCATTTGTTTTCCCCAAAAGAATTATTAATCAACTGTTCACGATTATTGAGGAAGGGTGGTTTAGTTGTTTTTTCATGTCCTAATATTGTAGGATTCGATAATTTAGTGTTGGGTTCTGCTTCACCCACGATAGATCATGAACATCTAAATTATTTCAATCCACATTCATTAGAGCACTTGGTTACAACCTGCGGTTTTAATGTCCTTGAAATATTAACCCCTGGAAAGCTCGATGCCGAAATTGTAAGAAAACAAGTGTTAAAAGGAAATTATACTTTAGACGATCAATCTTTTTTACACCATATTTTGATAGAGAGGTGGGACGAATTAGGCCTGAATTTCCAAAATTTTCTAGCCGATAATCGATTGTCCAGCCATATGTGGATTGTTGCATCAAAGAAAGGGTAAAAAACACTTAATATGGATCAACAAATTAATAAAAAAATTTATTGTAAAAATATTCGGGCTACGGCTTTATATGAATTTTGGGGTGAAAAATACTCTGAATCGTTGTACTTATGGGAGGGGGCGAAACATAATTTCACGCTAAGCGAAATGGAAAAGATAGCAGAGGAAACGCTGGATGACCTTTTTGCTGCCCCGGAAGATATTATAGTCGCTAGTGAGTATTGCAAGCAGGTTTATTACAAGATTTTGCCCAAACTTGCTATGAAGTTAAATGAAATATCAGGGGTCAATTTGCCGGATTCTTTTTGGAGAACGGCCTTTGGTTATTGGTTCTTTAGACATATTTGTATAATGTATGAAAAATACGCCTATCTTTCCAAAGTCGATATAGATCATACAAGTATTAAGCTACTTAATAAGAATTCATTCTATATTCCATATGATCATTACGATTATGTCTATTGCTTTTGTAATGATTTTGGGGTGCAGCAGCTGGTGAGCCTCTATTATTATTTATTCAAGAAAAGCGAGTTTCCTTCTGTATTAATGGAGTTCAATTTAATACCGGCGGAAGCAAATAAGGATATGCGTTCTGATGATATGGTGCTGTATAAAAGGATCTTTGATTATGGGAAAATTTTAGCGCGAAAAGTATTAAAGGCTCCAAAATGGGTTTTTAGAAAAATAACGCCAATTCCCAATATTGAGCCGAGTATAGCTCTATGCGGCGTCGGTTATACGACTAATGTAGCTGCAGCATTATTTTCCGGATCAAAAGGAATGATTAGCCCTATTAGTCCTCCCGTTATTCGCATTGACCGTTCTGTGAATATCGAAAGCCGTCAAAAATTATTGGGTATTGAATTTGAAAGTGATTTTGAATATTTTCTTGTTCAATCTTTATATTATTGTTTGCCCCAGATGTTTCTTGAGCAGTTTCATAATTATTATAATGTCTTTCTAAAAGACATCAAGCGTAAAAAATTCACCCATATTGTATCTGAGTATTGGATAAGTGACATTCCTTCGTCAATCTATATTGCAATTGCTCAAAACGAAGGGAGACGATTGATATGCCACGAACATGGTTCTGGAACAGTGTTTGATAGAACATTCTTGTATTGGATAGAGATACAGGCTTCTGATAAATATCTAACGGTTGGGTGGAAAATCAATGATCAGAAAGTCATCCCTGGTGGTTTTATATGCCGGGATATAAAACCTTATCAATTCCAGCTAGAGAGGAAAAATATTCTCTATGTGGCGCGTACGAATTTCCCTTATCTTATGGAGTTCAATGTCTATAATGCCCCAAATACAAAATGGGTTAAGGCGCTTCAGAGAATTCGTGATTTCCACGATTTATTGCCGAAATCGCTTCGTGATAGTTTTATTCTTAGGCCAAGGAGAGAAGATTATTTTTGGGATACGGAGTATACATTAGAGACAAAAAATAAAAATATCCGTGTGGATACTGGAGATTTCTCGGATAGCATATCAAATGCAAAGATTGTGATTATTGACCATCTTTCTACTGGTGCTGCTGAAATTTTACTCAGAAAAATCCCGTGTCTGATAATACAGGAAGAGCAACATAGCCCCTCTTTTCTAGAGGAAATTGATGAAATATTTGACGAGTTGGAACGTTGTGGCGTAGTGCATAATTCTGCACACTCTGCGGTTTCCCATCTGACTAACATTTGCGAAAATGTTCAGCAATGGTGGAACAGTGAAGTCGTTAAGGCGGCTATTGATAAATTAATTTTAAAGACTTTAGCGCCGCCTTCAAAAACAATTGACTATCTTCTGTCGTGTTTAAAGGATGATTCCGCATGCCCAAATCAAAGAAAATAGCCTACACCTTTGTTATTGCCGATCTGTTGCACTTCGGGCACTTGCAGCTTTTGATAGCTGCAAAACAATCTTGTAACAAATTTATTTGCGGTGTGTTGACGGATGAGGCTGTTATGTCGTTTAAGGGGCGGCCCATCTCTGATTATGAGGAGAGAAAGAGCGTCGTGGAGTCGATAAGGTATGTTGATGAGGTTATGATGCAGTGTAGCCAGGACCCCACCGAAAACCTAAAAAAAATACAAGCTAAATATCCTGATGCTGAAATTTTATTTGTATATGGAGATAATTGGAAAAATGTGCCCGGCGCTGATTATATTAAGTCCGCTAATGTGAAAACCATACGGCAGCATTTTTATGAGAAACTTAGTAATGAAAATATTTCTTACAAAATCATAGAAACAGTATTGCCTGATAAATCGGGTTTTGAGACATTTACCTCCGAATTTACCGTAAAAGATTTTGATGTGTTCCGAGGGGAGCGACCACGCCACGTTATTACGACGAAAGCTAAGACACTTCAAACATTAAAGCCTCTTTTAAAAAAGTCCTATATAGAAAAAACGTATGTCATTACGGTAAAAGAATGGCTGGATTATAAAAACGAGATTTTATACAGTATTCGCGAAAAATTTCGCGGCGGCAAAATAGTTGTTAGAAGTTCAAGTATCAATGAAGACTCCCTAATTAATTCTAAAGCAGGGTGTTATCATTCTGAGCTCAATGTAGATCCGGACGATTTTGATCATATTCATCGGGCTATTAATAAAACAATTGCTTCCTATGAAGGGGAAAAATATCTTGAGCAAGTTTTGATACAACAGCAGGCTATAGATATTTATATGAGTGGAGTTATTTTTACCCACGATCTAGAAACGTCAGCACCATACTATGTGATTAATTATGACATAACCGGGAAGACTGATACGGTAACAGGAGGCGCTGGTGGTTCTCTGGCGAAAGTATTTAGAAATACTGAAACCTTTAAATTGCTTCAACCATGGAGGGACATAATAGAAGCCGTCAAGGAAATAGAGGAGATAATTCCCGGTTTTGATCTTGATATAGAGTTTGGTGTTAAAAGAAACGGACAAATTGTGCTCTTTCAAGTTAGGCCCTTAGCGGCTAATAGGGACGCGGTAAAAGTAGAGGTGAATTTAGTTGAAAAAAGTCTTTGTATGGTTGAGGAACATTATTTAAAACTATCTCAATCATTTAAGCAGGCAAACGAAAATACTTTAGTATTCAGTGATATGTTATTTTGGAATCCTGCTGAACTTATTGGTCATTGTCCTTCGAATTTGGCTTATAGCATTTTTGAGAAAATTCTTATGGTAAAGGCATGGCATCTTGGTATTCAACAGTTGGGATATCCTACCCTTCCTTCGCTTCGACTACTTGAACGTTTTCTGTATAAGCCCTATATTAATGTTAACCTCGCTTTTCTTGCTCTAATACCAGGTACGGTACCCATAAAACTCCATCAGCGCTTGCAATCTTATTATTTGTCGAAGCTAGATTCTGATCATTCTTTACATGATAAGGCTGAGTTCGAAATCATGTTCACCTGTTACGATTTTAACCTTCCCTCCAGATTGTGTGCGCTCGAAACTCATGGGTTTTCATCTGAGGATATTCAATCGATTCATGATGCTCTGTTGGATTTTACAAAAGATATTTTTAAAAATTATCGAGCTATTTACGATGCACTTAAGGATAAAATAGAAAAGCTCGAAAAATTCAACCTTATTCCGTTAACTCAACTTGTCGAGAAAATGAAAGCTGGTCAGGGCATGCAGCTAGTTAATGAGATGTTGGAAAAATGTGAGGAGCTCGGAACGGTATCTTTTTCTGCTGTTGCACGCCTTGCTTTTATAGGAGATGCATTGGTGAGAAGCCTTGTCACTTCAGGCGTGATTAGTAGGGAGGATAGAGATCTGATTATGAATTCTTTCTCGACAATTGCGACGAGTCTTACAAAGGAGATAAACGAAGTCGCAAGCGGATATGTGCCGATAGAGGCATTTCTTGATAAATATGGCCACCTTCGTTCTGGAACCTACGATATACAAAAAGATAGATATGATCGTATTGATCGAAATACTTGGCTGCAAGCAAGAAAAATTTCTAGGGCTGTTTCGAGTATTAAATCGGAACTTAAGAACAGGATTAATGCCTTTATTTTGGATTCCCCCCTTAAGATTGATTATGAAACTCTATATGACTTTGTAGCTTTATTCATATCGGCAAGAGAACACTTCAAATTTATCTATACAAAAACGGTAAGCAATATATTAGAACTGATTGCGGAGGCGGGGAACTCAATGGGTATTTCAACCCGCGATTTATCTTGTTTAACGCTTGATCATCTCGATCTGCTTTTTTCCGGAAGACCTGATGAACTATTGCACGCGATCTCTGTGGCTAAACAGGCGTTGTTGAAAACTTCGCTGATAGACCTTCCGCCACTTATTTTTAGTACTGAAGATTTTAGAATTATTGAGTATCTTTCTTCTAGGCCTAATTTTATTACAGGGAAATCTGAGATTGGCGAAATTGTTGTATTGGATAATAAAACCAATCTCCAAATAGATATCGACAATAAAATAGTTTTTATAGAAAATGCTGACCCGGGTTATCACTGGATCTTTTCAAAAAACATAAAGGGTTTGGTGACAAAATATGGTGGGGCGGCTTCACATATGGCTATTTGTTGTGCGGAATTTAATGTTCCTGCAGCCATAGGTTGTGGAGAGAAGTACGATAAACTTGCAGCTTGTAAAATGATATCCTTAAACTGCGCTGAAAAAATCATTAAAGAGGCTTTATGACTCCAATGATTATTTTTATTAGTCAAAAGACAATAATGGATAGGCATGGTGTGGAGCTGGATGCGCTTGAAACAACCTACATCAATTTTTTTGAAAATGAAAATATTTTCCCTAAAGGGGCCGTTTTTATACCGGTGCCCAATAATCCTGAGATTACGGCGCATATTGCACATACGCTAATGCCAAATATGATAATCCTGACGGGTGGGAATAATGTTGATCCAAAGTTATTTGGATCTGATGCTGCGTTGGGTGATTTGGCCCATAATAGGGATATAACAGAAAAAAGTCTTTTTGATTATGCTGTTTCGAATGCCGTGCCAGTATTAGGAATATGTCGTGGGTTTCACTTCATTAATGTATTACTTAAAGGTAAATTGACGTTAAATATTAACGACCATCTTCCAGCTGCCCAGCATGCCTGTTTATATGAAGGCAAGAGATATATCGTTAATTCATTTCATAATCATGCAATACACTCTGAAGATCTTGCCGCGGAATTGAGTCCCATTGTTGTAGCCGAGATGACTGATATTGTTGAAGCTTATAGTGGAAGGATATTGAGTAAGGTAGGGATGTCATCTGTTCTTGGTGTTCAATGGCATCCTGAACGACCTGGTGGAGATATTGATTTATTCAAAAAGCTAGTCAAACAATTTTTATTTGAAGAAGGCCAACCGTGAAGGCTATTATTCTTGCAGCAGGGATGGGTACCCGGATGGGTAAATACGCCAAAGAAATTCCTAAAGGGATGGTGTCGTTTAATGGGAAGCCGCTTCTTCAATGGCAGATTGAAAGGCTAAGAGCTGTTGGAATCAGTGATATCAGTATTGTAACTGGTTATGAGGCTAGAGCTATAACTTTCCCAGGTATAACTTACTATCACAATTCTAACTATGCAGTAACGAACATGGTGGAATCGTTGATGTGCGCGCAAAGGGCTCTGCACGATGATGTGCTGATATCCTATGCTGATATTATTTATGATTTAAAGTTAGCGAAATTAATGGTGGAAAGCCATTTTGATATTGGTGTTGCTGTTGATGAATTATGGCGTGACTACTGGATGATGAGATATGGGGGTACGGAGACTGACCTTGAAACGCTAACAGTCTCCGATAACGATAGGATCGTTGAGCTAGGGAGGCCGGTGAATTCTTCCGAGGGGATACACCATAGATATATAGGGCTTATCAAATTCTCAGCACTAGGAATTAACAAGGCGATAGAGCTATATAACAAAAAGAAGGTGAAAAATGAGAGTTGGATCCAATCAGGAAAATCATTTGCTCAGGGGTATATGACTGATTTGCTTGATGAGCTGATTGGCGACGGGAATGTCGTGCGCCCTATTGTCACGCGGAACGGGTGGCTTGAGTTTGATACCGTTCGGGATTATGAAATGGCAGCTGAGATGTTAGCGATTAGAGGGAACAGGAGTATCGTTTCGTGAAATCTTTGCGTTCTAGTATTTATCGAAATGCCGCATATGGGATATTCGTTTTCGTTGTTGGGGCCTCAATGATAATTTTTACAAAGTCTCCAATTGCCTTTTTATGGTTCATCGGCTTGCTGTGTTTGGTCGAAGTGGGGTCGTATTTTTTAGTGTGCTTTGTAAGAAAAAACTTCCCGTGGTTTATTATGCCAAAGGATTTTTTTCCTCCTATAGACAAACAAGGGCTCAAAGAGTTTATTAAGCACGGTTATGATTCTGAGCTGGGATGGGTGCGGAAGCCGCTTACACAAAAAGATGAAATAGGTCAGAACGGTAGCAGAACCCAGTATACCATCAATGCTTTTGGTGGCCGCTCAAACCCCGGTCATGAAGAACTGAAAAGCCTCATTTCATGTTATGGAGACTCATTTACTTTTTGTAGGCAAGTAAATGATCATGAGACTTTTGAGTGGTACCTTTCAAAAATCACAAAAACGAATGTGTTGAATTTTGGTGTGGGTAACTACGGTCTTGATCAATCCATTTTAAGACTTTTTCGCGAATATCCATCAAATAAGACAAAAATCGTGATTATGGGTGTTGTGCCATCTACGATAGTGAGAATTTTATGCGTATGGAAACATTATAACGAATTTGGTAATGCGCTTGGTTTTAAGCCGAGATTTCAATTTTCAGCGGAAGGTATTGAATTGGTAAGGAACCTCATCGATACTGAAGAAAAACTGGATCATTATAAAGATTTTATTTCAGAAATAAATAAATATGACGAATTTTACGAGACTAAATTCAAAAAGGAAATGCTTGGGTTTCCATATTTTATTTCAATTATGGCAGATCCTATGAGGAATATCTCGATTATAGCTATGGTGTTATGGAGAAAATTTCTTAATAAAGGAAAGAAAGGGCAACCCTATCCTCCCGCGATGAAGGTGATAATGGACCGTAATTTGAAATTGCGGGTTTCTCTTTTTAATAAAAATCGTGAAGCGGTAGCTCTGCTGCAGCAGCTTATTGAAAAATTCATAGAATATGGAAAGAAGAATGATTTCACTCCTGTTTTTTTATGGATGCCTCAGAAGGATGATATTTTGCACATACGGGAGAAAAAAGATGTCTTTTATGGCCAATTTATATCACAAATTCAAGAAAAATTAGTTACTATCGATCTTACTGATCTAATTCTTCATTATGAAGAATTAGATGAACTGTACAGCGATGACAATCAATACGGGGGGCATCATACTAAAAAAGCAAATTCGATAATCGCCGATTTTATAAATACAACATTGATGCAAAGGGGAATTTATGAAAATAAACAAATCAAATAAAGGAGTTGACAAGATGGATGCGAAGACATTTTATGGCACCGAACAGAGAAACACTATCACTTATCTTGAGTTCGGAGAAATTGATATTGTTGAAGGAGAAAAGAAGATTTGGAATTTTCAATTGCATCAAAAGGCTTATGATTGGCTAATGCTGGGGCGCTATAGCAATGATTTGTTTAATACAATGAAAATGGAGGAATTGTTGGAGTCGGGAAATATGCAAGAAATGATAAATCTTTACAATGAAGAAATCCATCATGAAGACGAAGCATCGTTAAATCTTGCTAAATTAATCGCCGTTGCCGTAACACATAAAATTCCGGTTTTGCCGAAGCCTTCTTTTTATGAGCTTGGGCAAACTATTTTTGGATGTATTGAAGGCATGGAGTTTTATAAAAATTTATTGAAATGTGCTAACATTAAATTCCCGGATGTAAATTTAAAAAATGTCACATGGTATGGGGTCGATATTTCGGAGTTATTTAATTATCTTTCACTTGTATTACACCAAAACTACAATGTTGTTACCATGTTAACGACGGAATCGCTTCCATCCAAAATGGATGTTTTTTTTGCGAAAGGAATTTCAATTTTGTATGCAGTTCGCACATTGGATCAATTTTTCGCTACGATACGTAAAGGGAAACTTGCTGTTTTTGATTATTCTTTCTCGTTAGGAAAAGAGGAGGATACAACGATCGGCAGCGGTAAAACCGTAAGGTATTTGAACTATTCTGATTTCTTGAATGCGCTGAAGAAAGCGGATGAAGTCATGTACGTGAAAAAATCAAATTCAAAAATCATAAAAGATAAAAATCGTATTTGGCTTGATTGTATATTTGGTGAAAAATCGTTATGTGAAGAATATATTAAGCTAGATACATCCGTGAGGATTGCTCTTGTGCAGCGTTTTGAAGGAATACAAAACACGGGGAAATTTTTAAACAATGATATAAGTCCGGAATGGGTCGCTGTTGAGAATTATCATCATTGTAATACAAAGGATAGGTTATGATTGCATGGATGAAAAGAAAACTTAGGTGGGTTAAGAGGGCTTTTCGTAAGATAACTTTCCGGTTGGACAATTTTGAAAATATATCCAGGGATGAGCTTCTTTGTAGGGAATACATTGAATATGCCTTGATCGATAAAAGTAAAAGGCCGCGAGAAAATCTTATCAAAACGATGTCGAAAGGATGTGGGGTGCTTGAGGAGATTGGGGTGAAATATTGGCTTGGGAGAGGAACTCTGTTGGGGTTTTATAGAGATAATGATTTCCTCCCAAACGATATAGATATTGATATAGATGTTTATACCGATAAAGATATATACAAGATTATCCAGAAAATGCCCTTTGAAGTATTATTTGTGACTAATTGTAGAGGGCATTATATGCAGTTAGCTTTTTTCGATAGAGAAACAAACATAATCTTTGACATATTTTTTTATTTTGAGAGTGGCGATAAATGGTATAACAGGAATTGTTTTGGATATTTTTGGCTGCCGTCTAATCAGTTTGATAAGTTAGGGATAATGAATTTTGACGGGCGAAATTATCCGGTGCCTCTTGATTCTGAGTGGTATTGTCGATTCTGGTATGGTGAAGACTGGAAAACTCCAAAAAAACAGAGTGCGGATTGGACAATTGAATATAGAAACAATTGTAAAGGTTTCATTTTTGAAGGGGTGAAAAATGTGACGGATCTTTGTTATTATAGGGATGATGCAGAAACGAGATGTTAAGCTAAAATTAAATAACGGAGACTACACAAAGTAAGCGGGGTTTTAATAACGAACTTTATAGATAGTCTCATGAAAGGATAAACTTTATTAGGAAAGCAAATTTAATAGATGAATTTATCATTTCGCTTGTGGCTAGATAAATTTTTGATAAACGTCAAGAGATGTAAGTCCAAGAGGGGTTTTTGGCGATCTATTATTTTTGTGAAGCGGCTGCTATTTGAAAGGAGGGATTGATGCAAAAAGCACGATGTATAGCGTTTTATTTACCGCAATTTCATCCTATTCCAGAAAATGATGAATGGTGGGGTAAGGGATTCACAGAATGGACTAATGTTACGAAAGCCGTTTCATTATTCAAAGGGCATTATCAACCGATATTACCTGCTGACCTTGGATTTTATGATCTGAGAGTACCGGAAACAAGAATTGCTCAAGCTGATCTTGCAAAAGAATATGGGATAGAAGCATTTTGCTATTGGCACTATTGGTTTGGGAATGGAAGACGTATTTTAGAAAGACCTTTTCAGGAAGTGTTGGAATCTGGAAAACCAGATTTTCCATTTTGCTTGGCATGGGCCAATGACAGCTGGTCTGGGGTTTGGTATGGTGATTCGGATAGGGTGCTCATCAAACAAACATATCCAGGGAATGAAGACTATAAAAATCATTTTTATAGTTTATTAAAGGCCTTCAAGGATAGAAGATATGTGTTAGTTAATAATAGATTACTATTTTTAGTGTATAATCCTAAAGAGCTTCCGAATGGTAAAGAATATACTGATTTATGGAGAAAGTTAGCGGATAAAGAAGGGCTGCCTGGGTTCCATTTTGTAGGGGTGTCAGATGGTGGTTGGAATCCGTTAGAAAATGGGTTTGATGCTGTTGTCCAGGATTCTCCTTTTGCGAATTTGATAGATTACAAGAATCAATTTTATAGGCTATTAAAAAAAGTCGGATTAGATTTTATTAGGAAGAGAATTTTAAAAAGGCCAAGAATATATCGTTATAAAAACTTAATAAATTTTTTAAAGAATAAAAAACTTGAGGATATAGAGTACCCGCTTGTTATACCAAATTGGGATAATACTGCTCGTAGTGGACTTAATGGCCTTGTGCTAGATAAATCCACGCCGGAGTTATTCGAGGAAATGTTGGAAAATGCATTATCCTCAGTGGAACACAGAAGTAGAGAAAGTAATCTTATCTTTGTTAAATCATGGAATGAGTGGGCAGAAGGTAATTATGTAGAACCTGATAGAAAATTTGGATTAGGATATCTAGAAGTTATTAAAAGAAACATTTTTTATTAAAGTTACTGACAATTAAAGCCTGATTCTAAGTGTTGGCATTGTGGCTATAGGAAGAGCTGTGGATGTAAAAATAGCGAAAGGGACACGCTTTTTAGGTTGTTTGAAAACAACTTGCTGAAATATTTGGATGATGGGTTAAACTGGTTCGTAAACTGTATATACTGAGAAGTATACGTAAATGAAAGGAGATTTTGTGTATGGAGGTTAAGCAACAGTTAGAAGCTTCGGTTATTATTGCGACATACAATCGTAGTGCCGGTCTGGCGCGTGCGCTGCGTAGTCTCAATGAATTAGATTATCCGCGTGATCAGTGGGAAATTATCGTTGTTGATAGCAGTTCGAACGATGATACAAAGCATGCTGCTGAAGCTGCACGTAATAGCACGGGCTTAAATGTTAAATACGTGAAAGAAGAGCGTTTATCGTTTACGGTAGCCAGGCATACTGGCGCTGCGGCTGCAGAGAGCGACATTTTGCTTTATATTGACGATGATGTAACTGTTGAACCAGGGTGGATGCGAGCTGTAGTTGAGTGTTTTCGGAGCGATCCAAATGTTGGTATGGTTGGGGGCCCGGTAAGGCCTATTTTTGAAGTACAACCGCCTGAGTGGGTCCTAAAGATGGACGGTATTTGGTTAAGTCTATATGATCTTGGAAGTGAAACTCAAGAAGCTGGAGCTGTGGGACCGAATCTATGTGTACGAAAATCTGTGTTAAACAAGGTAGGGGGGTTTCCAGCAGATGCTATCGGTGTGGAGGCAAATGGAACGCCCGGGACTATTAAAAAAATATGTATCGGCCCTGGCGATGGAGGGTTATGTGATAAAGTTAGAGCGGCCGGCTTTAAAGTTATTTATGTGCCCGCTGCGGTTGCATATCACCATATTCCACCAATCCGTGTAACTAAAAGTTGGTGGCATTCGCGTCTTGCTGAAGAGGGGCGTAGTAACGCTATTACTCATCAACAGGAGCACCATTTTGGATCTATCAAATTATGTATCAAAGCTTTGCGTTCATTAATACGGATCGGTGAGATGGCTGTTCTTTGGCTAATCGCACCCTTGAGAGGAAGGCCTGCTAAGAAATACATATTTTGGATGTCTTATTATTTTTCGCGAATGAGGAATGAGTTTGCTTTAGCTCGTCATCCTGATTTGGCTGATCGTTTATGGGAAATTGACTTATCAGGTATTTTACCGGGTGACTACAAGGAGTTGCTTAAACATATTCCTTAGAGTGATTACGATAAAAGCAGAGAGGTTAGCAGATAGATTGTCGTATTATTGGAGGGCATGATGACATTTTGGAATGGTGCAAGAGTGTTGGTTACAGGCGGCGCTGGTTTTATCGGTAGTGCTTTGGTTAAACGCTTGGTTATCGAAGGAGCGCGTGTTCAAGTAATTGATAATCTTTGGCGTGGTAGTCTGGATAATCTTGCAAGACCAGATGGATCCTATGTGATTGATATGGATCGCGATTTTCATTTGGCGGATTTGACGGATTATTCCGCGTGTGTTGAACTTATCCGTGATGTAGATTTTGTATATCATCTGGCCGATGTGGTAGGAGGTGTTCAGTTTGTGTTTAGCAATGAATCTTTTGTATTTCGACAAAATATCCTTATTAACACAAATGTATTGTCGGCTTGTGTCGCGAATGGCATTACCAATTATGTTTATGTTGGGACGGCGTGTAGCTATCCTAAGCATCTTCAAATGGCGCCAGGCATTGTTTCGTTGAGAGAAGATCAAACTTATCCGGCTGAGCCAGAGTCAGGCTATGGTTGGAGTAAGTTGATGGGGGAATATGAGGCGGAGCTAGCTATGAAATTTGGCAAGATCAATGTGGGTTTGTTGAGATTTCATAATGTCTATGGGCCTGGAACATCTTTTCAGGGCGATGGAGCCCAGGTCTTGCCTTCCTTAATATGCAAAGCAATAAAATTTCCTGATGAACCATTTATTGTTTGGGGAAGCGGGGATCAATATAGAGATTTTATTTATGTTGACGATGTTGTCGAAGCTTTATTGTTGGTCTCGCAATATGGAATGAACAAGGGATTGATTCAAATTGGTTCAGAGCAAGCCACTACGATTAGAGAAGCAGCGCGATTGATTATACAGATCAGTGGGAAATCAATCAATGCAATCTTTGATAACAGCAAGCCTGAAGGTGATCGGGGTAGAATCGCTATTTGTGATAGGGCGCGTGATATCCTTGGTTGGAAAACGACAGTTAAGCTTGACGAAGGGTTAACACAAACTTATGAGTGGATAGCGAGGTTGTCTGCGTTGTTGCACTGATATAACCATTCTGGGAGATGTTTTTTCTCCTGAAAAAGGGGCAACATCTTGTTGATAGCTGGGAATTTATTAATCGTGTTGGGTGTAATAATAAAAAAAGACTCTTGCAGGGTAACAAAAAATATTTTGAAGGTAGTTTTTTTGGTTAGAAGTGGAAAAATATGAGAATACGTGTTTAACGAGAAGGAAATATGAAATGAAGTCTTTTATAAAAAAAGCCATAGGGAAATTTGGTAGAGTTGTTTTTGAGAATGCATTTTCTGAATTGGCTGAGCAAATGAGCAGTACGCAAGAAGTGCAAATATCGTTATTGCAGCAATATAAGAATATCTTGGCGCAAAACATAAAACCGTTGCCGACTTTTGATGAAGTTGGGTTTAGATGCCATTCGCAATTTGAAGAAGATGGCATACTGCTATATCTATTTGCAATGATTGGGACGACAAATAAGGTGGCGGTTGAGGTATGCGCTGGGGACGGCATCTAAACCCATACGGCGAATCTCATTATTAACCATGGTTGGAATGGGTTTTTGTTTGATGGCGGAGTAGATAATGTGAAAAAAGGAAGAGCGTATTTTGCATCGCACAAAAATACATTGCTTTGGCCTCCATTATTTACGCATGCATGGATTACTGCAGAAAATATTAATGAGATCATCCAAAATGTTGGGGTTAGCGGAGAAATCGATCTATTATCTTTAGATCTCGATGGTATGGATTATTGGGTGTGGAAAGCAATTGACTGTATTCGACCTAGGGTCGTCGTCTGTGAAACGCATAACATCATCGGACCAGATGAGGCGCTAACAGTGCCCTATGATCCAAATTTTGTAGTAAAGACTCCTGATTATCATAGTGCATCACTGGCGGCAATGTCAAAATTGGCTTCTGAAAAAGGATATAGGTTAGTAGGGACACATCGCTATGGTTTTAATGCTTTCTTTATGAAAAAAGGTATTGCGGAAGACTTATTTCCCGCTGTTATTCCCGCAGCTTGTTTACAACATCCCTATTCAAAACACGCGAGAAAGGTAAGATGGCCCAGCGTTAAGGATTTAGAGTGGCAGGAAGTATAAGATTAAGAGAGGTTTTTGTGCCAGAAATTTTTAATGATTATGCCAGATACTACGATCTTCTTTATAAAGACAAAGACTATGTTGTTGAAGCTTCTTATGTTGATGGGTTGATAAAAAAATATCACTCTCAGGCAAAATCTATTTTAAATTTAGGATGTGGTACGGGCAGGCATGATAGCTATTTTCAAGAAATGGGATATTCGGTTTGTGGCGTTGATTTAAGTGAAATGATGCTTATCGAAGCGCGGAAACGAGCAATTCCAGGAAAATTAGAATTTTTTAATGGCGATGCGAGGAGTATTGATTTACATCAAAAATTCGATGTTGTGATGGCTTTGTTTCATGTAATGAGTTACCAGACGGCGGGTGATGATGTTCTTGCAGTTCTTGAGACAGCCAAACGACATCTTGCTCCAGGAGGTGTTTTTATCTTTGATTTCTGGCATGGGCAAGGGGTTTTAAATGATCCTCCTGTTGTGCGAGTTAAACGTTTGGAAGATGAAACGATTAAAGTGATTCGTATTGCAGAGCCCGATCATTTAGAAAGCCAGCATGTCGTAAAAGTGAATTACCAAATTTTGATATGCGATAAAAATTCTCGTCGATGGAACGAGTTGTGTGAAACGCATTCCATGCGATATTTTTTTCTGCATGAATTAGAGCGATATCTTTTGAAAGCTGGATTTTCTTCGAAAGAAGCCAGTGAATGGATGTCTCATAAACCACTTTCTTTGAATTGGTATGGGCTCATTGTCGCTGGGCGACAGAATATCATAAGAGGCCGAGAATAAAATGAGCATTCGATCTTTTGCCCGTTGGTCCCCCATCAATATAGTGACAAGTAACTGGCTTTTTAATTGTGTGAAATGGCGGCTGTTTTGTCTGCGATTAAAAAACAAATTAAAAAAAACAATTAAAAACAAAAATTATCCATTGTTAAACGATGCAGTAGCTGGCAACTCCCTTGCTCTTTTTATGAGTCAAGGATATACGAAAGTGAATATTGGAGGGGGTGGAAAAAATTTGATTGGATTCGTAAATATTGATTTTACGCCTCACCGGGGTGTCGAAAGAGAAGTTATCGCGAATATCCTTGATTTGAATTTTATCCCCGATTCTAGTCTTTCACATGTTCATAGTAATCATGTGGTGGAGCATCTATCTCCCATAGAATTTCAGGATCAGCTTGCGCAGTATTATAGGGCCATGAAAAAACAAGGGTTACTGACTATACGATGTCCTAATACATTGGGTGTTTGCTATGGCTTTTTGTTTGAGGTTGTTCCAGAGATCAATAAAGATGAGTTTTTAAACTTAGGGTTTCCAGCAGATGAAGACTTTTACAATCCTTTGGATAAATGGTATCACAAAAATTTTTATGGTTTTCTTCATTGGGTTTATGGAGATGCTGGAAATATCGAAAATCAACATTTAAATATTTTTACGCCATCGAAGATTCAAAAGGCTATTACCTTGGCGGGTTTTAACGTGGTTAAAATGTCTGAGCCTGAGTCGAGTAATATTATCGTTATCGCGCGTAAAGAATAAATGTCTATATCATCAAAGGAACGTATTATGCGTAAGTGCAATATTGGTCTTGTCTTATCGCTTTCTCGTTATGGCGGTGGTACGTATCAATGGACAATCAATATCTTGCATGTTTTAGAAGATTATCGTAAAGCTCATCCAGAAGAAATTCAGATCCATATTTTTTGTCCTACTCAAAATAAGGATAATAAGGATAATAAGGATAATGAGGATAATGAGGAAATAAGAAGAGTTTTTCCTTGTTTCCAAAGTAATCAGGTTAGTAAAGTAGCAATTTTTTTCACAAAAGCCATAATAAAGATTTTTATTGCGATGCCTTTCTTGCTTTTTTTCTTGCGTTATATTTTCCCTTTGAATTTTATCGCAGCGAAAAAGAAAGTAGATTTAATGATTTTTCCAGGGGCTTCTTTTGATGCAGCGCTTTATTGGGGCGAGCAGATTTTTATGTTTACCGATATCGCTCACATTTTTTACCCGCATTTCCCAGAAGTTTCTAGTAACGGAGAACTTCGAAGACGCCATCTATTGTTTAACTATGGGATTAAACAAGCTACACAGGTGGTGGTTGATTCAAATCAGTTACGCCTTGACGTAGGCGAGTATTATCATGCTAATCTTTCTAAGATAAATGTTCTTTATCAAACAAGATCTCAAACGCTAAATTTTGATGATAATAGCGATGACTGTGTTCAATTTAAGAATATCTTGCCGAAAAAATATCTGTTTTATCCTGCTCAACTTTGGGAGCATAAAAATCACAAAAATTTATTGTTAGCAATGAAGATTGTTTTAGAGGCTGATAATGATGTATTTTTGATTCTCTCAGGAGCTAAAAAAGAAGGCTCTGAGAAAATTTTTTCTCTTATTGAAAATTTGAATATTCCAAAAAACGTTAAATATCTTGGATATGTTACTGATCAATTTATGCCCATTCTGTATAAAAACGCTTTAATGTTAGTGATGCCAACGTATTTCGGCCCGACGAACATACCTACGTTAGAAGCCTTTTATTTTGGATGTCCCGCAGTTATTTCTGATTTGCCGGGAGTGAGAGAGCAAACAGGAAAGGCTGCATTATTGTTTGATCCAGATTCTCCGGAAGATATTGCGAACAAGATACAGCTTGTTTTGCAAGATAAAACAAGACGGGAGGAAATGGTTAAGATGGGATATGAACGAATGAAATTATTCTCCTATGAGAAATATAGAACTGATTTGTTCTCTATTCTTGATAAGAGTTTAAAGATTGGTGTGGAGTGATATGTCTATAGATATCGGCATAATATTGACAGGAACGATTGTCCCCAATTCAACTTTTGTAGTTCATTCTGATATAGATAAAAGAAGATTAGAATATCTTGAGGCTATAAAGTTTTATAAAAAATTTGCCCCAGTTTATTTTCTAGAAAATTCATCTTATCCCTTGTTATCAGACCCTGATTTTAATGATATAAAAGGAGTTTTTTTAAGAAAATTTCCCGTGTCACAGTATTATAATCGTGGCAAAGGCTATCAGGAATTTGAGATGATTAAGCGATGGCTAGAAACTGATAGTGATATCCCTCGGCGTTTTATTAAAATCACAGGACGCTATCGGATTTTAAATTTTAAAGATATGTTTGATGAATGCATGCGCTCGCAATCGAATCATTTTTTGATCGATCGGTTTTTGAAAGATTCAAAGGCATTGACCCAGTTATTTTATGTTCATACCGATTACTATCGCGCGCTAAGCGATTTTTATTTGGACTGTAACGATGAAAATGGAGACTGGGCAGAGTTTGTCCTGCATAAAAAAATGCTTGCTTTACAAGTCAATTCTATGATTTTTCGTCATGAGCCGTTTTTTGCGGGGAGATCTGGGAGCACAGGCGCTAATCTTTATGATGGTTCAGTGAAGCACTTTGTTAAGAGTATGGTTAGGAAGATTAATCGTTGTTTGAGTAAGAAATATATACTTTTCCATTAATAATGAATGCATCGATATCCTTTAACGGCATTTAAATGAGGTTGTTTAAAGAAATGATACATCAAATGATAAAAATGGTACTATTTGTCGACTATGGGCAAACAACTTCGTAATTATGATACCATGAGCAAATAATCTATGTTTTGGAGTTTAACGACGAGTTTTTCATGAAAATTAATGTTGTTTACATAAATGCAGCATATTTCTTATGGCTTGCTTTATTCCCCTCGTTTTTTGCTGTTTTTTTCTCTGCATCTTCTGGTACCCCGGGTTTGCTAATAGCTGCAATAGCAATCATTCCGGCTCTTTTACGATATGTTAAATTTACCAAAATCCCGATCAGCTGGACGGGCGTTTTGATAGCCATGTTGGTGTGGATTCTTGTCGTAATTCCTGGTGTAGGCGGTGTTTCCTACTCATCAAAAGCTTATTTTTCACTTTTTATCGCTATTTTCTTGTTGTTTTTTATTTTTTTGGCTGCGACGTGGTTTGAGCAATGTAATAGTTCTCGGTTTTATCGTTTGATCAGTATGTTTTGGATGGCTTTTTTCCTGATAGGATGGATTGGGTTTTTTTTAAAAGTAAAAGTGTTTGGGTATAAAACACTAGCTGCTGCGGTATTCCCTTTTTCAGAGCCCTCCCATTTCGCGATAGTTGCGGGTCCTATTTATGTGATTTCTTTTTTTCTTGCTCCAAAGAAATTCAAGTTATTTATTGTGCTTAATATTATTTTTCAAGCCATGTTGCTTAAAAACCTTTCCTTGCTTCTTTATACGGGGATTATAGGCGCTATTGTTTTTCAAGTTTGCGTTAAAAATGTCCTCATGCCTATTATCTTTACAACTGTTATTGCAATTGGCGTAATTGTAGCTTTTACTGTAAATCCAGCCTATGTAGCATATTGCACTAATCGGCTTACTCTTTCGTCTAAAAGTACTAGTTTAACAGTACTCGCAGCGCGGCAAGGTATTTATGCGGCTAAAGATTCTTTAGTGGATACTGTTGGAATAGGTCTCGGTTTTCAGATGCTGGGGACAGAAAAACCAAATGAAATTACTAAGATTATCGCCAGTATAACGCATGGTATTGAATTGTCCAGGCCCGAGGGCGGATTTGTAGCAGCCAAGTTAATCGCCGAACTTGGTGTGGTTGGTGTAGCGTTGGTAATTCTTGTATTTGCACAAATGGTACGATCTTTCTTTTGGTTGCGTCAGTACTGGAGAAACTCTTTGCGGCGTAAATTTGATTGGTCGGGGTCTCAGCTGAAGTTGGTTGTTGCTCATTCGTTGATTGTAGCCTTTTTTGTTGAAATGTTTATCCGTGGGATTGGATATTTTTCATTAGGCGTTATTTTGTTTGTTTTTTCGTTACTATATATTAAAAGGCACAGTCAACATGTTGATTATGATGTCACCTAAAAAAATGGTTGGGTTTGATAAATGAACGATTTGGTTAGCATAGTTACCGTTGTATTTAATGGTGCTAAAACCATAGAATGTTGCATAAAAAGTGTTTTAGCTCAGGATTATAACAAGATCGAATATATCGTGATCGATGGTGGATCAACTGACGGCACAGTAGAAATTATTCAGAAATACAGCGATAAAATAGCCTATTTTAGGAGCCAGCCGGATAGAGGCATTTATGACGCCATGAATATCGGCATAAAAATGGCCAAAGGAGATGTTATCGTTTTACTGAATGCTGATGATTGGTTCGAGACTGATGCGATTTTTGTCGGAGTGGATGTTTTAAGAAAACATAGAGATGTAGATATTGTTCACGCCAACATCATCATTCATAAAAACAATCGACAGCAAATTTCTCGCCCAAAGAAAAGCGGTATCAATATGTTTTTTTGGAAGGGGATGGTTTATAATCATCCAAGTTTTTTGGTGCGTAGATCGGTATATGAACGCATCGTATACGATGCGAGATATAAAATCGCTTCTGATTATAAATTCACTCTGATGTGTTTAAAGAGTAAAATCAATTTTTGTTTCTTAGATAAAGCGCTGGTGCATTTTACAGCAGGTGGTAAAAGTTCTTGTTTTTTGGCAAGAATTTATGAAGGGCATCAAATCAGAATGGACGTTGGTTTTAATAAGGGATTGGTTTACTGTTCAACTCTGTTTCAATTTGCTTTAACGTTGGCGGTCATGTTGAAAAATCGGCTAAGACATTTGGTTTATGGCGAACAATGAACCTTTAATGGACTAAAATAAAGAAGCTAATATTATGTGCGGTATTTTATTTAGCAATAAACGAGATTACACCGAGCTTCAATTTAAAAGGGCGCTCGCAGAAATGAGGCATCGAGGCCCAGATTCTTCTGACCATTATCTGTTTTGTCCCCGTGGGCGGATGAAATTAGGACATAATCGATTAAAGATTTTAGATTTAAATGATTCTGCTAACCAGCCTTTTTTTTCTCAGTCAAAAAAACACGTTATCATTTATAATGGGGAAATTTATAATTTTCGTGAATTGACCCGGCAATTTAATCTTCATTTGCATACGTATTGTGATACGGAATTGATCATTGAGCTCTATGAGCTTATTGGTGTCGATTTGTTGCAATATCTTAACGGAGATTTTGCATTTGTTATTACTTCTTTAGATACTGGGGAATTTTTTGTCGCGCGCGATAGATTAGGGGTCAAACCCCTATATTATATTGATGATCTCCAATATTTTACGTGCGCTTCTGAAATAGCGCCTTTAGTGACGCTTTTAGGACATGTTGAGTTTGATGAGGAAGGATTACGTCAATATAAAAAAATGCGTACTTTCTTTCATGGCAAAACCCTATATAAAAATATTAAAATGTTTTTGCCGGGTCATTATAGGGTGAATGATAAATTATATCGCTATTGGCAATTGCCAGAGCAGCCACAAAGTCCTCCTACGGATGAAGAATTGCGATCGCTTATTTCCACAGCAGTTGATTATCGATGTATTTCAGATGTTCCTGTTGGGAGCTACCTTAGTGGTGGGGTTGATAGCACGATAGTGGCATCCCTTTTGAACAAACCAGACACATGGACTGTTGGTTTTTCGGACATGAATGAGTTTGAGTGGGGAAAGTTAGCTGCGGAGAGTTGTAAGGCTCATCATACAGAAATTGTCATGCAAGATGCGGAGTTTTTTGAATTGGCACGAGCGATGATTATTCAGCATAAAGAGCCTCTTTCTGTCCCGAATGAAGTCATGCTGTACAAAATGACTCGCGCTGCAAAAGCGCATAATACGGTTATTTTGAGTGGGGAAGGAGCCGATGAGTTATTTTTTGGTTATGATCGAATTTTCCATTGGGCTAACCAATTTGAATGGAATGTAGAAGATTTCGAAGAACTATATACGTATGGGACCGAGAAAGATGTTGAAATTATCGATGCTGTTTTGGCGCCTTACTTTAAATATAAAAGAAATATTGATATGATCGCTCGATTTTTTCAACTGGATCATTTGCATGGATTGTTAAGGCGCTTGGATAATAGCGCTATGTTAGCCAGCGTTGAAGCGCGAGTTCCTTTTGTTGACCATCGAATTATTGAACGAATGGTAGGTGTTAGTTTTGATTATCGCATGCAGGACGGTGTGGTAAAAGCGCCACTCAAACGCGCTTTTAGTGACTTGTTGCCAAAGGAAATTATTGAGCGAAAGAAAATAGGGTTTCCTGTTCCTTTGAATAGGTTGTTTCAGTTAGCGACGGATAATAAAAAAGCAGGGTTTGATGCATGGTTTGATTTTAATTTAAGTGTCATTCAGGAATGTTTAATGTAATCGCAGAGAGGAAAAGATGATTATAGGTTATACCACCGGTGTTTTTGATTTGTTTCATGTTGGACATGTACGCATTTTAAAAAATGCGCATGCCATGTGTGATAAACTCATCGTTGGTGTTACTACGGATGAATTAATGACTAGTTATAAAAAAAAGAAAGCAGTTATTCCCTTTGATGAAAGATTAGAAATTGTAAGTACTTGTCGATATGTTGACATGAGCGTGCCACAAGAGACAATGGATAAGTTAGAAGCTTGGGAGCGTTATAAGTTTAATATTATGTTTGTTGGGGATGATTGGTATAAGACAGAAAAGTGGGAAACTATAGAAACTCAATTTATAGAAAGAAATGTTCGGATCATTTATTTTCCTTATACGAAAGGGACTTCTTCCACGCTAATTAACCAAACTTTAAACATGCTGAGGGTAGAGGGAAAAGCAGTAATTCCGGACTAAAAGTTTATTAAACACAACAAAATAGTGTTTTTCTTTGCGCGATTGGGAATGATCAAAGGGGGGGGCTGAGAAAAATGAATAAACCTGGAGTTGGTTTATCTATGAGTGCTAAAATAATTAAATTATAGGAAAGAGATTCTGAGATGAAGTGGAAGGGGTTTAGTGACATTTGTGAGCAGAGTTTTTATACGAAAGGATCTACTTATTCTCATATTTTATCATTAAAGCTATCAAAAATTATCATTTTTGTGGCTTATAATTTAAAGCTTACGCCGAATATGCTAACGCTCTTATCAACGCTTTTTATGATGGTTGGTATGGGTCTGATTATTATAGCGCCTCATTCATTATTATTTGCGATTATAAACATTCTTTGTCTTCAGCTTGGTTTCATGTTGGATTGTGCTGATGGGGCACTTGCTCGGATACAAAATAAAAGTTCTTCATTTGGTGCTTTATTTGATATTTTTCTGGATCGCTTTAATAATTTTGTAGTTTTTATTGGATTTGGTGTGGCATGGGTTTTAAGAGAATCTGGCCATGTTTCACTATATTTTCTCCTAATCTATATCTTATCGGCATCAGCTTATATATTATATACAGTTTTGTCTTTTATGCGGGGAGTTATTTTTAAAAATTTAGCGGGAACTATGGAGCGGTTTGGTAAAACCGCTAAGGAAAAAATCATAAAAATCCCCTATCAATTTATGAATACGAGCATGCACTTTTTTATTTTGGGTAGCGCTTATATTTTTGGCTACATTTTTTACGCGGTGCTTTTTTACGGAATCTTAAGCTTTATCATCATTGTTATTATGTTAGCTTATTTATACCGAAATCAAAAAACAATATGATTGGTTTTTTTAGCGTTACGGCACACAGAAGAGATTATTCTCAATTTTAATTGAGCCTTGTATGGAGTGAGTGGATTTGACAATGAAACGAGCGAGACAAGGATCTATATGAATGTAGCGATAGACGCATATAACATAAAAGAAGGGGGTGGTGTAACTCACTTACGTAATCTCATCAAATATTTTAACCAGAATTATTTTTCCAAGGTATACGTCTTTTGCAATCGTCAAGTTAAAAGTGAATTAGAAAAAATGGCAAGAGATGGCATTATTTTGATTCACAATTATTGTTTGGATAATTGTATTTTAAAAAAAATTTTCTGGGATATTTTTGTGTTACCACATGAACTGAAGAAATTTAATGCATCGGTTTTCTTTAGCCCAGGGGGATTGTTACCTTTTCGAAGATTAAGAAATATAAAATCAGTTACCATGTGCCAAAATGTCTTGCCATTCGATGATGTGGAATTAACCCGGGCAGGTGTATTCCTTGCGGCGAAAAGACTATTGTTGAAAACACTATTATTAAGAAGTTTTGATGCTTCTGACGGAGTTATTTTTCTATCTTCTGCTTCCAGAAATAATGTCAAGAAATTATTGTGTCATACGCTTGTGGATACCATTATTCCCCATGCGGTTGATGTAAATTTTTTCCAACGGGAAAATACTGATAACTGTTTTGATGTAAAAAATATAAAATTGCTGTATGTTTCTAGCATTAAGCTCTACAAGAATCATAGAGAAACGATAAAGGCTTTGTCTATTCTTCGTGCGCGAGGGTATGAAAATATCAATATTCAATTTGTAGGGGCGCAAGATAAAAAAGTCATGAAGGATTTATCGAGATTGATTGGAAAATTAGGCTTGAATGACCATATAAAATTTCTTCATCAAGTGAGTTATGAAGACATGTGTCGGCTATATTTTAATTCATCCTTATTTGTATTTTCTTCGAGCTGTGAATCCTTTGGGTTTCCATTGTTAGAAGCGATGGCTTCCGGTTTACCTATGGCCTGTTCTAATAACGCGCCATTCCCTGAGATTGTAAAGGATGCTGCTATTTATTTTAATCCAAAAATACCAGAGAGTATTGCCGATGCGATTGAGACTTTGATCAAAGATAACGGTATTAGAGGTGAATTAATTGAAAAGGCCGTAGCCTTGTCAAAAAATTATTCTTGTGAGAAAAATGCGGATAGCACATTTTCTTTTTTAAGGGAGATTGCTGAGCATTGATTGGGTCGAAAAAACAAATAAGCTCAGTTTTATAGGTAATTTGAGCGTATATGCTTTAACTAGCACACTCAAAGACAGCGTGACAATAAAGCAAAAGGTGTATGGTGAAAATAGTTATTTTAAATATAACCGGTGGTGGGATGAGTGGAGGATACAAAAAGTATCTGTGTCATATGATCCCTAAGTTGGCGGTACGTTCGGAAGTTGATTCCATTTATTGTCTTTCATCGCCTTTGTTGAACATGAGGAGTTGGTTTGATCTAATCCCCAAGGTCAAGTTTATGAACTTTAATTCGATGAGATTTGGGATAGGGAGTATTGATGCATTGCTAAAAGCTAAATTAGAGATGATTTCGCCCGATGTTATTTTTGTTCCAACGGAACGAGCCTTTTCTTTTAATAAAATCCCTGTTGTAAATATGGTTCAAAATATGGAACCGCTTATGGGTATCAATCAAGGTCTTTCTTTGGCAGAACGGCTTAAAAATTGGCTTCGTGCTTATTATGCGGAAATCGCTATAAAAAAATCAGCAAGACTGATAGTTCCTTCTAAATTTGTTAAAGATTTTTTGGTGAAAACGTTGCATCTTTCAGCAGATAAAATAGCAGTTGTTTATTACGGAGAAGAGGTTTCTGCGAATATTAATGTTATTAGGCCATGTAATATACCTCAAGACTGGAGCGGGAGATTTATTTTCACTGCAGGATCGATTCGGCCGGCTCGAGGCTTAGAGGATATCCTTCAAGCCATGCATTATTTGGATACAATGAATAAAAATAACGTGTACTTGGTGATTGCTGGAGAGGCGTGCCCTAATTTGAAAACTTATCGAAAAGATCTGGAACGATGGGTTGAAGAACGAGGACTGTCGAATAGGATTTGTTGGTTAGGGGATTTAACGTCGGAAGAGATGGCTTGGTGTTATGAGAATTGCGAGCTTTTTATTATGAGTAGTCGAATCGAGTCGTTTGGCATGGTTATAGTCGAAGCGATGTCAAAAGGATGTATGTGTTTGGCAGCAGATAATCCCTGTTTGCCAGAAATTTTTGAAGAAGCCGCGCTTTATTATCCACCAAAGGATATTAAAGCATTAGTCGATAGGATTCAGTTTGTTAGACACTGGGATGTGGAAAGCAAAAACGAAATGAAAGCTAGAGCAAAAAAAAGAGCCGCTGAATTTTCCTGGGATATTTGCGCCGAACAAACCACGTTAGAATTAAAAAGGGCTATAAGCGATAGGGAATTATTATGAGAATATTGGTAACTGGTGGATCGGGCTTTATCGGAACGAATTACATCAATTTTTTAGTGCAAGAAGGGAAGCATGAGTTTATTAATTTAGATATTAAACCCCCTCGCAATAAGGCTCATCAAGCATTTTGGCGTGAATGTGATTTGCTAGATAGGCCACGACTCGAGCAAATCATAAAAGACTTTAAACCCACTCATGTCGTTCATTTGGCCGCAAAAACCGGACTCGATGAAAAAGAACTCAGTGATTTTGCTGCCAATATAGAGGGTGTTGAAAATATGGTTCGGATTTTGAGGGAGACACCTTCCGTTGAACGGGCGATATTTACTTCTACATTACTAGTTTGTCAGATGGGTTATGTGCCTAAAGACGATACGGAATATAAACCAACGACCTTATATGGCCAAAGCAAAGTTTGCGGAGAAAAAATTGTGCGTTCAGCAAAAGACTTGCCTTATGCATGGACGATTGTTCGGCCTATTTCTGTTTGGGGGCCTTATGCCGAAGAGCCGTATAGAAATTTTTTCCAATCAGTAGCGCGTAATTGGTATTTTCATATTGGTTCTGGGCATTACAAACGATCTATGGGTTATGTGGAAAATATGGTGAATCAAATTCATCAGTTACTGTTAGTTCCTGCTGAAAAAATGGATCACAAGGTTTTTTATTTGGGAGATAGTCCGCCGATCGATTTGTATGATTTTGCCAATGAGGTTCAAAAAAAATTGGGAGTGAAAAAAATTAGACGGCTGCCGTTATGGGCTGTTCAATGTATAGCTAAGTGCGGTGATATGCTTAAAGCGATGGGATGGAAAAAGTTTCCTTTAACCAGCTTTAGATTGAATAACATTCGTACGGAGTACGTATTTAATTTAAATCCGATTCTAGAAGTTTCGGGGCCGTTGTTGTACGATTACCAGACAGGTATTGAGCGAACTATTCAGCATATGTGCGAAATGGGCGAAATTTGATTTGAGCGGTGTTATCAATTAAATGGAGGAGGCAAGAAGCCGTGTTGAAAATTTTAGTAACGGGTGGTGTAGGATTTATCGGGACTAATTTAGTCAATGAGTTGCGTAGTCGTGGGCATGATGTTTGGACTTGTGATATTTTACAAGGTGAAGATCCGAAACACATTAAAGCGGATACAGGCGTGTATCAACAAATGGATTGGATTTTTCGTCATCATCAATTCGATTATGTCTATCATTTAGCGGCAGAGTATGGTCGATGGAATGGTGAAGATCATTATGAAAATCTTTGGCGGACGAATGTGATTGGAACTAAGAATATACTTCGTCTTCAGGAGATTCATCGATTTCGGATGATATTTTTTAGCAGTGCTGAAGTGTATGGTGATTACGATCAGCTGATGACTGAATCCGTCATGGATACCGTGCCAATTAAGCAGATGAATGATTATGCGATTTCAAAATGGGCGGGGGAATTGCAGTGTTTAAATTCAGCGACTATGTTTAAGACTGAAACCATCCGTGTTCGTCCCGTTGGTTGTTATGGGCCTCATGAATATTACAGCCGTTATCGAGGCGTTATCCCGATCATTGTTTATAGCTGTTTGCATGGATTAGAATTTACAGTGTATCGTGGTCACACACGTATTTTTGATTATGTCGAAGACACCTGCCGCACATTGGCTAACATTCTCGATAATTTTATTCCGGGTGAAGTATATAATGTGGGGAGTCGAGAAGATTGGACCATTAGCATTGAAGCGTTGGCTGATATTATTTTAAAGGAAACAGGGGCTAAATCTTCTTTGGCGAAATACAAAGGAGAGGAGAGCTTTACAACTCGTGTAAAGGTAGTCGATTTCAGTAAGAGCCGTAAGGATTTACAACATAATCCGACTATCGATATTCAGGAAGGGATTCGTCGATATGTTGCCTGGATGAAAAAGATTTATAGTATATAAGAACACATATAAAGGAGATAGATGATGGACGATTATAGGGCTTATTATAAAGGGAAAACGATTTTAATTACCGGCGGAGCCGGGGCGATCGGATGCAATCTGACGAGGGAATTAAGCAAACTGGGCGCGGAGAAGGTTATCGTGTTAGATGATCTTTCCAGTGCTGAATTGTGGAATGTGCCGAACGAAAAAAATGTTCAATTTATACATGGCAACGTCGTTGATCAAAACGAACTGAAGCGAGTGTTTAATTTAAAGCCCACAATCGTTTTTCATTTGGCCGCTCTTTTTGCTAATCAAAATTCACTAGATTATCCAGAAAAAGATTTAGAGGTGAATGGTCTTGGGATATTGAGAACATTGCAATTTTCGGCGATGTCAGGGCGTGTGGAACGTTTTGTTTATGCGAGTTCTGGATGTTCCATTTACGGATGTCACGGAAAATTACCGCTGACTGAAGATCAGATGTCTTTGCACCATACGACGCCTTATCAAATCACGAAGATGTTAGGTGAGCTTTATTGCAATTTTTTCTTGCATCAATATGGGTTGCCCATTGTTAACACTCGATTTTTCAATAGTTATGGTCCGGGGGAAGTCCCCGGTCAATATCGCAATGTCATTCCTAATTTTATTTATTGGGCGTTGATGAATAAACCGTTGGTGATTACGGGCAATCCGCATGCGACCCGGGATTTTACGTGGGTTTTTGATTTGGTCGATGCGTTGTTGCGTTCGGGATATCACAAGGAAGCGATTGGAGAAGCTTATAACCTGTCTCGAGGAGAGGAAGTGGAAATCGGCACCTTAGCAGAAAAAGTGGTCAAATATGCTGATAGTAAATCAGAGATTATTATCGGTTCGAAAAGAAAATGGGACACGAAAGATCGGTTACTCGCGAGTTCTGAAAAAGCTTCTCGACTGATTGGATTTAAGCCGAGTGCAGATTTTGATGAAGGCTTGAAAATCACCATTGCTTGGATGAAGGAGCATTGGGAAGATATTAAACTTTCAGCTAGATTTGCTCCAGGGGTAAGTAGCGCTAATGCTGATGTAACTCAATAAGAAAATTGTTTTGTGCGTATTTTAATTGTTTGTCAATATTTTTGGCCAGAGAACTTTCGAGTGAATGATCTGGCGTTGAGTTTGCATCAACGGGGGCATGATGTCGAAGTGCTTACGGGCATTCCAAACTATCCAGAAGGTAAATTTTTTTCTGGTTATGGTTTTTTTAAAAAGACCCGGCAAGACTATCATGGGGTGAAAGTTATTCGAGTCCCTTTAATTCCTAGAGGAAAAAGCAGTAATTTAAAACTTATTTTGAATTATTTATCTTTTGTGTTTTTTGGTGTGTTGATTGCTCCTTTCGTTTGTCGTGGGAAATACGATGCCGTTTTTGTATATGAGACCTCACCTATCTTAATGGCGATACCGGCCATTCTTTTAAAAAAAATTAGAAAAATGCCATTGATTTTATATGTGTTAGATTTATGGCCAGAATCTATTTCTGCAGTAGGCGCGATTAAATCACCCACTATTTTAAATGGCGTTTCAAAAATCGTACGATTTATTTATAAGCATTGTGATCAGATACTAGTTTCATCTCCCGGTTTTATCAATCGGATTAAAGTGCATGGCGTAGAAGAATCGCGGATTAACTATTGGCCGCAATGGGCAGAAGATAATTATCAAATTATTCCACAGGAAAAAATTGCTGTGAACAGCGAAGAAATGCCGGCTGGTTTTCGTGTTATGTTCGCTGGCAATATCGGTGCGGCGCAGGGTTTTGAAACAATCATTGAAGCGGCAGATCAGTTAAAAAATCATCCTGCTATACACTGGGTAATTTTGGGAGATGGACGGATGAAACCCTGGGTTGAGGAGCAAATTCGGCTCAGAAAATTGGAAAACACTGTACATTTGTTGGGAAGGCATCCCATGGAAATGATGTCTCATTATTTCGCTTTAGCCGATGTCTTGTTGGTCAGTTTAAAAAAGGATCCCATTTTTGCCTTGACAATCCCAGCAAAAGTGCAATCTTATATGGCCTGCGGGCGTCCTATTTTAGCGTGTTTAGATGGGGCAGGTGCCTCGGTTGTCGAAGAAGCCGAAGCGGGGGTTTCTTGTCCGGCGGATAATCATGAATTATTGGCGGAGGCCGTTTTAAAAATGTTTAATCTGACGGATAGCCAACGAACAGAAATGGGTTTACGCGGCAGAGCTTATTTTGAAAAACATTTTGCGCGCAATATCTTATTGCTCCAGTTAGAACAGTGGATGGAAAGCTTATCTCAAACCTATTGTCGCCAGGAAGAAATAAAACCATGGTAACTACTCAGCACGCTCGTGGGAACGTCCATATTTTGGTGCTTTTTGACGAAAAATCTCTTCAAAATGCTCATGTACTCCCGTGTACACTCCGTTTTTTCATCGATTTTTCGTCAAAAATCACCCAAAATCTGAACGTTCTTGTATCGTCACGATCTCAGCTGGGGAGTTACAAACCATGAAAGTCATGCTTGTATTCGGGACTAGACCCGAAGCCATCAAAATGGCGCCAGTGATTGAGGTGCTCAAAAAGCAAAAGCGTCAGTTTCAGACGATTATTTGTGTGACCGCGCAACATCGAGAAATGCTCGATCAGGTTTTGCGTATTTTTGATATTCATCCAGATTATGATTTGGGCGTTATGAATCCAGGTCAGGATTTGTTTGATGTGACCTCTCGTTGTTTAAGTGCCATGAAACAGGTTTTAGCGAGCGAAAAACCAGATGTTGTTGTCGTGCAAGGAGATACCACCTCTGCGTTTATCGCTGCGTTGGCGGCATTTTATAGTCGGATCCCTATTGCTCATATTGAAGCGGGATTGCGTACGCATCATAAATATAGTCCGTATCCGGAAGAAATGAATCGATGCTTATTGAGCGTGCTCGCTGATATTCATTTTGCGCCAACGACTTGGGCAAAATCAAATTTGCTCAAAGAGGGGATAGCGTCTTCAAAAATAGTGGTGACGGGGAATACGGTTGTGGATGCGTTATTAACCATTCAGCGACGACAAAAATCTAAAGCGGCCGGAATCGCATGGAAAAATTATTTTCAAAATTCATGGGATTTAGAGATCCCTGACAAGCGCGCGAAGAAGAAAATGATTTTGGTGACCGGGCATCGTCGGGAAAATTTCGGAGAGAATTTTAAAAACATTTGTTTTGCGTTAAAGGAAATAGCTGAGCAAAGAGAAGTCATAATCGTATATCCGGTGCATTTGAATCCTAATGTGCAAGCCCCTGTTAAGGCAATATTAAGCGGCATTGATAATGTTCGTCTAATTGAGCCTTTAGAGTATGAGCCATTTATTTATTTGATGAGGCACGCCTATTTTATTTTAACGGACTCTGGCGGTATACAAGAAGAGGCACCCTCTTTGGGTAAGCCGATTCTGGTGATGCGCGATACGACAGAACGGCCTGAGGGGATCAAAGCGGGAGTTGTGAAACTTATCGGCACCAATAAAAAACCCATTGTTAATCATGCTTTGGCATTGCTTGATGATGAAAAATTATATATAAAGATGTCACGAGCGGTTAACCCTTATGGTGATGGAAAGGCTGCAGAGAGAATTGTAGCAAAGCTGAGAGGTATGTTTTGTAAGGCACTGAGCAAAATAATAAGTTGAATAGTTTAGCGCCCAGATGATAGGTAGATTTGGACGTTCTGATTGAGAAAAACAACGCGCATAGTATAAACTATGTAAGTTGTTTTTCGATTGAAGAACGTTCTAAAGATACCTATCAGATGGGATGCTAAATGTTCAACTTATTATTGCTCAGTGCCTAAGTATTGATGCATTTATTTTTTTAAAATATTTGTTTGTCTATAGGCACAGTGAATGGGCTGTTAAAAGCAGCAGTATAAAGGTGTTCTAGAAGGTGTTTTAGGATGTTGCACTTCGTATTTATGTGCTTGGCTGTTTTTTTGGTGACTTTTTTTTCTATTTTGCTATTTCGTCCCCTCGCTATTCATATTGATCTCGTGGATTCCCCCGGTATAAGAAAATTGCATCAAGGAGATATTCCTAAGGTAGGGGGTATTGCTATGTTAGTTGGTTTTTTAGTAGGAATGTTGATGCTGCATGATTTCTTATTGAATTATGAGGCTTTGTTCGCATCAGTGGCTATATTGGCTTTATTGGGGTTTTTTGATGATTTTTGCGACATTAGGGCAGGTAAAAAATTTTTGACGCAAGTTTTTGCCGCAACGCTGATGGTTGTTGTTGGCCGAACCTACCTAAGCTCTTTAGGGAATATATTTTTTATCGGTAATATTTCATTAGGATGGTTTGGAGTCCCCGTTACAATTATTGCAGTGGTCGCTGGAATCAACGCAATTAATATGTTGGACGGTGTTGATGGGTTAATGGGCAGTGTTTCGCTGATACAGTTCACCTATTTAGCTATAATCGCTTTTCTCGCAAAAGATATCTCTGATTTAAAAATATTGATGGTGATTATCAGTTGTTTGACGGGCTTTTTGTTTTTTAATTTCCCGCTATCAAATAGGAGATTGAAGGTTTTTGCGGGTGATATGGGGACGATGTTTGTGGGTATTTTGCTCATGTGGTTTGTTATCCGTTTATCACAAATGCCTGGTGCAAGGCTGGTTATTTTTTTATGGATTATAGCGGTACCGCTATTTGATTTGCTCAATGTGGTTTGCCGTCGTTTACGACAAAAAAAATCTCCTTTCGGCGCCGATCGAGAACACTTGCATCATATGTTACAAAATGCCGGTTTTAGAGATAGACAGGTCGTGTTGATTATTGCAGGGTGTGCTATCACAATGGGGCTCGTCGGAATTATTTCCTCAGTATTACCGATCTCAGAGGGAGTATTGTTTTTTCTCTATATTTTTATTCTAGTAACTTATTTATGTCGCTTCGGCTATTTATGTAGAGATTAACCTTGCCGTTTATCTCTTGTTTATTGTAACTTCCCAGCTGAGATCGTGACGATGCAAGAATGTTCAGGTTTTGGATGATTTTTGACGAAAAATCGATGAAAAAGCGGAGTGTACACGAATAGTACATAAGCATTTTAAAGGGATTTTTCGTCAAAAAGCACCAAAATATGGGCGTTCATTCAAGTGTGCTGAGCAGTTACTGTTTGTTTTTCAAGAAGGATGATTAAATATGAATAAAGAAAAAATTGCCTTAATCACAGGTATTACAGGCCAAGATGGCTCTTATTTGGCCGAGTTTTTGTTAAATAAAGGCTATGTCGTACACGGCATTAAACGAAGAGCCTCTTCGTTTAATACAGATCGTATCGATCATCTTTATCAAGATGCTCATGAAATTGGTCGACGTTTCATTCTTCATTATGGTGATATGAGTGATAGCACCAATCTCATTCGAATTATTCAGCAAGTACAGCCCGATGAAATTTATAACTTAGCGGCGCAAAGTCATGTGCAAGTTTCTTTTGAAGAACCCGAGTATACGGCCAATGCGGATGGAATAGGTGCTTTGAGAATTTTAGAAGCGATTCGTATTTTAGGCCTAGAAAAAAAGACACGTTATTATCAAGCCTCGACTTCAGAGCTGTATGGGAAGGTGCAAGAGACTCCTCAAACAGAAAAAACCCCGTTTTATCCGCGCTCTCCGTATGCCGTGGCGAAATTATATGCCTATTGGATAACGGTGAATTACCGAGAAGCTTATGGTATGTATGCTTGTAACGGTATTTTGTTTAATCACGAATCTCCAAGGCGAGGCGAAACATTTGTCACAAGAAAAATTACGCGAGGGTTGGCGCGCATTAAATTAGGATTACAGGATTGTTTGTATTTAGGAAATATCGATGCAAAAAGAGACTGGGGTCATGCCAAAGATTACGTCGAAATGCAATGGTTAATGTTGCAACAGAAAGAACCCGATGATTTTGTGATCGCGACAGGTATTCAATATTCAGTCAGAGAACTTGTAGAGGCGGTGGTAAAAGAATTAGAGTTATCGATCACTTGGAAAGGAACAGGTGTGAACGAAAAAGGGTATGATGATCAAGGTCATTGTATCGTGGCGATTGATCCTCGTTATTTTCGACCGACCGAAGTGGAAACGCTCTTGGGTGATCCCTCGAAGGCGAAAGAAAAATTAGGCTGGCAACCCAAAATAAATTTTGCGACTTTAGTTAGTGAAATGGTAAAAGAGGATTTGAGCATAGCGAAACGAGATGCTTTAATTAGAAAAAATGGCTATAAGACGTGCGATTATCATGAGTGATATCCTTGCGAAAAACGATTGTATTTTTGTGGCGGGGGCTCGAGGGCTTGTTGGCAGCAGTATTGTCAGGACATTGCATGCAAAAGGCTTCAAGAATATTTTAGTGCCGACGCATACTGAGTTAGACTTGATGGATGCTGAAACAGTTAAGTTGTTTTTTAAACGACATCAACCGCGTTATGTTTTTTTGGCGGCAGCAAAAGTCGGGGGGATTTATGCTAATAATACCTATCCGGCCGATTTTATTTTTAATAATTTGTCCATTCAAAATAACGTTATTCATGAGTCATGGCGACAAGACGTAAAACGGTTAATTTTTCTAGGTTCTTCTTGTGTGTATCCGCGCGACTGTCCGCAGCCCATCAAGGAAGAATATTTAATGACGGGAGATCTCGAGCGCACTAATCGCCCTTATGCCATCGCTAAAATCGCTGGTATTGAGTTGTGTTGGGCTTATAACCGTCAATATGGAACGCAGTTTTTATCGGCGATGCCAACCAATACGTATGGTTCGTTGGACAATTTTCACCTAGAGAATTCACATGTGATGCCTGCGCTTATCCGCAAGATGCATGAGGCAAAAATAGAAAATCGATCCGAAGTTGAAATTTGGGGGACGGGGAAGCCACGGCGTGAATTTTTATATGTGGATGACTTGGCAGAAGCTTGTCTTTTTTTGATGAGTTTACCTGAAGATCAATATGTTAATCTATTGAAGAAACAAATGGGACCGTGGGTTAATATAGGCTGTGGAGAGGATCTGACCATTGCAGAATTGGCCGAGTTAGTTGCAGAGGTTGTCGGCTATTCTGGCAAGTTTTGTTGGAATGTGAATCAGCCCGATGGGACACTGCGCAAACTTTTAGACGTGAGTCTTCTTGCATCGTTAGGATGGAAACCCCAGGTTAATTTAAAAGATGGTATTCAAAAAGCCTACGCGGCTTACTTAGCGGCTTTAGGGTAACACCAAAAATTCATGCTCTTCGCGAATAGGTTTTTAGGATTATCACCGATAGACCTGAGTATTTTGGTTTTTTTGATAAAGCCTAAAACCAAAAGACGAAGGGTGTAATTCATGTTTATTGATAGCGGTTTCTGATTGACTCACAGTTTGCATGGCAGGTTCCGAAATATATGACCAATAAATGCATGAACCCGTGATTATTCATTACGATTTTTTTGAAAGATTCGCTATAATCGCGCCAATCTGAACAAACTCCCATCAAGAGGAAAACCACGTATGAATCTTATCGAAAATGAACTCAAAGAAGCTGAAGATCTTTTATCGAAATCTGAGTGTCTTTATGATCAAAAAGCGATTGATCAAGCGATTGATCGAGTGGCTCAGGAAATGAATGAAAAACTAGGGAGTAAAAATCCTCTATTGTTGTGCGTGATGAATGGCGCAGTGATTTTCACAGGCCAACTGGCGACGCGGCTAACTTTCCCTTTGCAAATTGATTATGTGCACGTAACGCGGTATCAGGGGGAAATTGAAGGACGCGAAATTCATTGGGTTGCAGAACCTTCTGTGGATGTCAAAGATAGAACTATTGTGATTGTCGAAGATATTTTGGATTTAGGGCTTACGCTCGCCGCGGTCAAACAGCATTGTCAAGCGCATGGCGCGAAAGAGGTCTATTGTGCGGCATTAATTGATAAAAAACGTTCTCGTGCGATAGGGGGCGTTGAACGATGCGATTTTACAGGCCTTTTTGTCGAGGATCGTTTTTTATTGGGATATGGACTAGATTACAAAGGATTTTTACGCAATGTCCCGGGTATTTATGCCGTGAAGCCGGAATACTTGTAAGATAAGGGTAGTTGATCAATTTTTATGAAAAAACGGGCTTTAAAATATATTATAGGATTGAGGGATTGTGCTGCCGTAGCACGGCAGGATGACGGATTTCAATTAAATTTCAAAACTCAACATATAAAAAAATTATCGCGAAGCGATTTGTTTCCTCAACGCTCAATTTTCTTTGTCATCCCGCGACTTGATCGCGGGATCCAGATTTATTTTTTGGACCCCGCGATCAAGTCGCGGGGTGACGAAATCCGAGAATGCAATATAAAAAATTTATCGCGAAGCGATTCATCCCTTCAATCCTCAATCCTCAATCCTCAACCCTTATTAGTGCGATTGCATGATCGGTGGAATTGCTTTGCGCCTATCCAACGGACTGCTGCCTCATGACTTCCCAATCCCACATTCGCAATTTTTCTATTATTGCCCATATTGATCATGGTAAATCCACGTTGGCGGATCGATTCATTCAATGGTGCGGCGGGTTGGCTGATCGTGAGAT
>Ga0209417_1001261_pt1 | contig 47708 bp, 48 predicted proteins | sample RifGroF2_FD_184002 | JGI IMG/M metagenome (GOLD analysis project Ga0209417, IMG submission 184002) | Groundwater microbial communities from Rifle, Colorado, USA - Groundwater F2 (SPAdes) (version 2) | ecosystem: Environmental > Aquatic > Deep subsurface > Groundwater | place: Rifle, Colorado...
ACAGTGACTCCTTCCGGAAGTTCAAATTTTCTGTCCGCAATGGCTTTACAAATCCTGTTGGCTGCTTTTATTGCTTCTTCTGTATTTGCGTTGTCAAGAACTATTACCATTTCCTCGCCGCCGTAGCGCGCAACTAAATCAGGAGATTTAACGGCTTTTCTAAGGGTTTGTCCTACCTGTCTTAAAACTTCATCACCAGCCTGGTGTCCGTATGTATCATTAAATTTTTTGAAAAAGTCAATATCTATAAGGATTAACGCAAAACGGGTGTTGTTTTTATCGGCTTTTTTCATGCATTTTGTCAAATGTTCCTGAAAATATCTGTGATTAAACAGGTTTGTAAGCCCGTCTGTGGTTGCAAGCTTATAAGTGTAATCAAAATCCTTGGATTTAAGCACGTATTTGATAATAAACATAAAGGTAAACGTAAGAATTACAAACACGACTTGAGGCAGTATATCAAGCCATAAGTTATGTTCGTTAAGCATATAAGAAGCAAAACCGATATAAGAAGACAAAATTAGGATAGAAATTAGGGTTGAAATAAGAGGCTGTCTGATTTTTATAACGGTAATTGCTACTAAAAGCCCCAGTAAAAGACAAATACCGAGATTAATATTGCCTGTGATTTTTGTTATAGGGTTATTGTCGAGAAGATTATTAAAAACAGTCGCCTGCACTTCAACACCGGGGTAAATAGGGCTTAATGGTGTGGTTTTGGAGTCGTATAAAGAAGTTGCGGTTACCCCAAGAAAAACGATTTTATCCTTAAAATCACCTTTAACCAGAGGTGGTACAGGCGGCAACCCCTTTTTTTCGTTTTCTATGGATTTATAAATTTTCCAGAACGGAACATAAGTAAATTTATATTCGGGACCATACCAGTTAATAATCATAGAACCCTTTTTATCAAGCTGGATTTTCCTGTTGCCGAATAAAAGTTGGTTTTTTGAGTTAATTACATATTTATCGGTATTAATTTTTTCATGTTTTGAAATATAATCAGAAACCAATTTTAATGGCATGTAAGGATAATAATTATTTTTGTATTTAAAGAAAGTCGGACTTCTTCGGGAAACACTGTCGTCATCCCTCATGAAATTTATAATGCCAATGTTTTTAGTGCCGTTTATTATTCTGTCGAGAATTAAGTTGCAGTAATTAAAGTTAAAATCTTCAAAATTTATGGTTTTACTTTGGTTTTCAAGATTTGCTTTTAAATCGGGAGGTAAATCAGGGGCGTTTTGGGCATCATCCCTATAATCCAAGCTCATTGAGGCATAAACATTGTTATGTTTGGCGATGGTTTTTGCCAGTTCAAGGTCTTTGTTTTCAAAGCCTTTCTGGTATCCGACAAACATCATATCGAAATTTAAGATATCTACACCGTCTTTTGTAAGATAGTTTATTGTATCAGTCCAGACATCGCGGATCCACGGCCATCTTCCGAGGTCGCTTTCAAGCACGTCAAGACTTGCATTATCTATGCTGACAATAATAATGTTTTTGTTTATATTTTTTGTTTTATCAGCCATTTGAAGTCTGAGATCATAGGTTTTCCACTCATAAGTTTCAAGCAACTTGCCTATATCAAAAACTTTATCGCCTAAAAAGTTCAGAAAAAATATGGTTAAAATAACAAATAAAAAATATAAAATTTGCCTGAATAGTTTTTTATCCCAGAAATTTTTTAGTTTTTCCATCTCTCTTCTCTTTTATCTTAGTTGCCGCTCTCGGCAAATAAGCGTTAATATCTTTCTCGGATGGGGTCAGTAACTTTTTTTGTACCAAACTCTCTATTAATAATATTATTATCATTTGATGAAAAAATAAAGCTTTTTAATTCGGCGGTTGTCTTATCAATTCTTCCAGGATTTTTTAAAAATAAAAGCAGACACTCTTCATTTGTGTTCATAAAAAAAATACATCCCCCCGGCAAATTTTCGTTTTATATGTAAGAAGGAGTTAGTTTCCTTTAAAATCGGCAAAGCCGGATTTTTTCTAAAACGTCGCTCCCGTTTTACATATTAAGTTTGCCATATTTGATTATTTAGGACATCCTCCGCGGGATGAGTTTAAAACACTATGATAGGTGTAAACCATCCTATAAAAAGACTATAGGATTTTTATTTAGTAATCTAAATAAAGTAAGAAATTTTTTAGTTTTCTGTGTTTGAATTAGCGCAGCATGTTTTACATAAAGATATTTTTATTAAATATATTGCAAATACCAAATTTACAAGAGCAAAAGAAATAAGTCCGACAAGGATTTTGATACTGTTTGTAATTATATCTCTTTTTGCTTTTTTAAGTTCTTGAGCAACTCTGGTATCTAACTCATCCATTCCTTTTTGTAAATTTTCCTGCGGGAGATTAGGATTTGCTTGTACCATCATTGTTATCTGGCTTTTTACTTTATCGGCTTCGCCCATGATTTGGGTTTTTACGTCATTTTGAAGAGGTTTAATTGAAAGACTGTAAACTACTGCCATAGTTATAAGTCCTGCAAAGAAAACCATGCATAATACAGAGGATAATCTTGCCGCCCATACAGCGCATTTACATTTTGAGCCCTGGCTTTCTTTAGCGGCGCTACAAAGATAAACGCCACCCATAAGGGCTAAAATTCCTATAAGAGGGAAAACACTTTTTTCTGAAAGTTCTTGAGAAATTATATATATCCACTTTACAACCTTAAATTGAAAAGGAATTATTAAATTTACAAAATTAACTATCCATGTAATTAAGGTTGCAACTCCAAACACTACAAGTAATTTAGCCAAATATTCTTTTTTTAACATAACCATTTCTCCTTTTTTGTAATTTTTTTAAAACGTTAGGAGAATTTTAACATATAAATAAAAAATTTATATGTTTTTGAAATCTTTACATTTTATTTAGATACCCCGTATGCTTGCATCGGAGTACTTCATTCGTCGCCGGTATCTTCTTCAGAACCAGTGTCAAGTTTTACACCGAGCTTGCGAAGTTCTTCCGCTGCTTTTGCTACATAAGGCGAATCAGGAAATTTATCCATTACTGTTCTATAATATTCAATCGAATCATCTTTAAATTCTCTTTCTTTAAGAATAAACGCAATTTTATAAACAAGATCCGCAAATGCAGGATCAGGGGATTCTCCCTGAATTTCTGTATCCACTTTCATTTTTGCTTCAAAAAGTTCATCATTATCTGACGGAGCAAATAAAGAAACTGAATAAACTTTTTTAACCAGTCTGTTTACAGAAACTGTAAGTTTATCAAGATCTTCAGGTGCCATAGCGTTTTTCTTTGATTTTTTTACGGCAATCGCTTGTGGTGAAATAAAAAGAACAGATACCACAAGGATTATAAGAATTATAATTGTAGATTTTATAAATGCTCTCAAAATAATTTCCCCAAGATAAAAATTTTTATTACTGTATGGTATATAATCAGATTACACCAAAATGAAAGGTTTTTTCTTCACTTAAAAATATGATTTATGGAAAATATTTATAATAAAAAGAAAATGAGAAATGGGAAATAAAAAAACAAAAAGGGCGAGCGAGTCGCCAAAGGCGACAGAAAGCGAGCCAAAAAACAAACTCTAGCCCCCTCCCGCGAGGGAGGGGGTTGGGGGTGGGTGTAAATAATGATTTAACGAATATTTATTTAAAAGGTGTAATTCTAATTTGTCCAATATAGAAATAAAAAATTTATCCTTGAAAGAAAAGATATCCCAAATGTTTATTGTGGGGTTTTCAGGAACCTGTTTAAATTCTGAGAATATAAATATTCAAAATTTAGCAAAAAACGGGCTTGGGGGAGTTATATTATTTGCTGAAAACATTGATTCTTATAATCAAATTCAGGATTTATCAAAAAAATTACAGAATATATCAAAAATACCGCTATTTATAAGTATTGATCAGGAAGGCGGGCTTGTTGAAAGGACTATCAATATAGAAAATAAAATTGATTATCTTACAGCTATGGCGCTTGCATCAACTCAAAGTCCAGAGCTTATTAAAAACCACACACAAATTATGGCGGAAGAATTAAAATTTATGGGTGTAAATATGAATTTTGCGCCTGTTCTTGATGTTAATACAAATATAAACAACCCTGTTATAGGTGTAAGAAGTTTTGGTAATAATGCTGAAGATGTTATTAAATATTCAAAACCCGTTTATAAAACTTTTATGGAAAACAATATTATCCCTGTCGGAAAACATTTCCCCGGTCATGGCGAAACTTCTGTGGATTCTCATCTTGACATGCCGGTTGTGGAATTATCTTTTGAAGAGCTTGAAAACACCCATATAAAACCATTCAAAAATGCTATTAATAATGGTTTAGATGCATTGATGATAGCGCATGTTTTTTATAAAGCTTTTGTTCCCTGTCATTGCGAGGAGCGAAGTGACGTGGCAATCTTCCCTGCTTCGCTTTCCTCTAAAATAATTTCCGGTTATTTAAAAGAAAAACTAAATTACAAAGGGCTTATAATCTCAGATGATATGGCAATGGGCGGAATAAGCAAGCATTATAGCTATTTGGATGCCTGCATAAAAGGGATTAACGCAGGTATAGATTTATTTATATTCAGAAATTCCGATGATGAAATACTCACACTTATTGAGGAACTTGTAAAGGCTGTTGAAAATGGGTTGATTTCTATAGAAAGGATTGATGAATCTGTCGAAAAAATCTTTTTTATCAAAGAAAAATATGGGATTTTGGCAGATAGCTCTGTCATTCCGAACTTATTTCAGAATCTATCCAACGATGAACAGATGCTGAAACAAGTTCAGCATAACAATTTACTTGAAGAAAATCAGGATGAAATTGACAAAATAGCACTGGAATCAATAAAAATAGAAAAAAAAGGAAACTTAATTCCTCTAAATAAAGACAAAAACTTCTTGATTTTATCTCCTGACAAATCAAAAATATTTAATCTCTCGAAAGATTCATCAAAAATTTCTGATTTTCTTGAAAAAATCAAGAATACAGAACTTATTTATTCGCTTAATCCTGAAAAAAAAGAAATCAAAAATATTTTAAACCTGACAAAAGAGTTTGATGCCGTAATTTTTGTTGAATATAATTCTGTTTTTTTCACAAACCAGCTTAAATTAATAAAAAATATAAAAACACCCGTAATTTTAATAAATACGGGTGTTCCATGTGTTTTAGACAACTCAATAAAGATTGACTCTCTAATCAAAAGCTATTGTCTTAGAAAACCATCCATAAAAGCTTTAGCGCGAATTATTAAAGAAAATTAAGCAACTGTTGCAGGTTTTCTTCCTCTTCTCGAAAGTTTTTCTTTATTTTCTTGCTGCATTTCATGAGTTATATTAATATTTTTAGCAATTTCATCAATAAATGCTTTTTGATCTTCAGCTTTAATATTTTGTTGTTTTAAAAGTTCAAAAATAATTTTGATTCCGATTATATTTATGCCCAATTCTCTTGACATATATTGAATAAATTTGCCTTTTTCAATATCATTAAACGAATAAAGTCTGCGATTTTTAGGTGATCTTTCAGGAACAAGGATTTTTTCTTCGTTATAAATTCTTAAGGTTCTCTGATGAACTTGTAGAAGATCAGCGATTACACTAATAGGAAACATCGGTTTATCAGAATCAAAACCTTTTTCCATTTTTGACATAAGTACTTCAGTTGCCATTTTTTTCCTTTCAATAATAATTTATTTAGAAATCATATTTCCAAAACATATACTCGACTTTTTACTCACAAAATGAATATAACATTTTATATTTTCTGAAAATTTTCTAAAATATTTCTCAAATGTAAAACTTTTAACTATTCCGAAAACAATTGCAGTGACAAAACTTAACGGATTAAATTTGTTAGTATGTCTTTCTTGTCTACCTTGCCGACAAAATTTCTATTCCGGTAAATGCAAAACAAAAATACTTCCTTTACCAAAAACACTTTCTACTGTTATATATCCGCCATGTATTTCACTAATAAGCTTTGAAATACTAAGCCCCAGTCCTGTTCCACCTGTTTCTCTGCTTCTTGACTTATCTATACGATAAAATCGTTCAAAAATATTTGGAAGATGCTCTTTTTTTATTCCACAGCCATTGTCTTCAATGCTTATTAATATTTCTTTATTATTTTTTATTGTTTTTAAGCTGATTATTGAATGTTCTTCGCTAGAATTTACTGCATTTGTTATCAAATTAATTATTAATTGCTGTAAAAGTATAGTATTTGCTCTTTTTATAACAAGATTTTTTACATTTTTTTCAATTTTAATCTTTTTTAATTTAATTTTTTCATCACAAAGCTGAATAGAATTTTCGATTAAATCTGCAACTTTTAATTCTTCAAAAGTCAATATTTCATTATCAAGCTTTTTTTCTATTGTCGAAATAAACAATAAATTATCTATAAGTTTATTTAACCTTTCCGTATTATTTTTTATGATATGTAAAAATCTGTTTGTTGTTTCACAATAAGGCTTTTCCAGATTTAATAATGCGCCTGCATATCCATTTATGATAGAAAGCGGTGTTTTTAGCTCATGAGCCGCGTTTGATATAAATTCTGATTGATTATAAAGATTGGATTCTTTTATTGCGATTGAAATATAATCAGCAATTCTTAATAAAAAATTAACATCTTCCGATTGCCAGTTATTTTTTTTATTGTCCTGAAGTATAATTGCGCCTGTTTCATTTTCATTAATGTATACTGGAACCATCATAAGCGCTTTTATATTCATCAACGCAATATCTTTCAAGAAATATTTAGGATTATTTGCTTTTTCAACGTTATTAATTATTAAATTTTTATTTTTAATTATGGTTTCATAAAAATAATTTTTACTTTTTAAAGATAATTCATGTTTATTTTTATCTTTTTTACAGTATTCATTTAAAATATTTAAATTGTTTTCTTTAGTATCAAGTTTTGAGATAATTATTCTGTTAACATCATAAAAATTTGCTAAAAGTCCACAAATTATCATAAAAATTTCATCAATTTTAAGATTACTTTTAATAACCGCCATTATTTCCGCCAACATTTTTTCTTCTTTTGCAGTTTTCTGAACTTTTTTATAAAGTTTTGCCTGATTAATAATAATTCCTGATTGAGTAGCTATGGTATGCAATGTGTCAATTTCATTCCGGCTAAATTGTTTACAATCCTTAACATAATGCAAAACCAGTGTTCCTAAAGGCATTTCACCTAAAAATATAGGAAGTCCTACAAAAGATTTAATAGAAAGATCATCTAAAAGTTTTTTTGTTTCTTCAGGAAAATTTACTTCAGCGGTATTTTCTACTTTTATGATTTGTTTTTGATGAATCACAATTTCTATTAATTCCGCTAATTCTTCTTTTTTGTTTTTTCTTGAATACGCAGGTTTTATAGTTTTATCTGAATTATATTCTTTATAATCATCCTGAGGAAACATAGTGTTGTTATCAGCATCATATTCCGCAAAAAAGCATCTGTCTGCTTCAAAAAGCTTTCCTATTTCTGTAACAATTGCCTTAAAAACCTCTTTTATATTTAAAGAACTAACTGAAGATAACAAAGATAATATTGTTTCTCTGATTAATTTTTCTCTTTTAGCGGTTTCCTGAACTTTTTTATATAACTCTGCCTGTTTAATTGCAGTGAATATCTGATCTGATATGTCTTCCAGAAGTTTTATTTCTTCTTTAGTCCACTTATCATAACTTCTTGTCTTTGATAAAAATAGCCCGCCCCATTTATCATCATCTTTTTCAATAGAAATTCCCAGCATCGTTTTTACTTCCAACTTTTTATAGCTTGAATTTATAGGTTCAGGAAGGGTTGTTTCAGGAACATTTTCAATATAATAGCTTTTATTGCCGCGTTTATAAAGCATCTCTACCCAAAACAAACTGATACCCTTATCTATATTAACTTGTTTATGTGTTTTTACAGTTTCAAAAGCTGTATATTCTCTTTTTAAAGACCAATTTGTAAAATCTTTTTCATCATTACATTGAATAATTGAAGCCCTATCCGCATTAAAAGTTTTTCCCACCTCATCGCATATTATTGTAAGCATCTTATCGAGATCTATAGTACTTCTTACAGTTGTAATTAAACTTCTTAGAAGTTTTTCTATTTCCATTCTTTTTTCTAATGAAACATAAAGATTGCACTGATTTATTGCTATTCCGACATGGTCAGCTACAGTTCTTACAAAAGAAATATCTTCATCATTAAAAGCATAAGCTTTATCAAAATGAACAACTAAAACTTCTGAAAAATTATTGTTATAATCAACAGGAATCGAAAAACATGATTTAACATTGTAATTATTTAATTCTTGAAATATTTCTGAATTTTCATCAAAATGGTTTTCTTTTAAAAATTTTTCAACATCAGAAATAACAAGTTCTTCATGAAAAGATGCTTCTATTAATTTATTTTTTTTTATAAATCCGCTAAAATTTTTTATTTCAGAAGAGGATAAATATTGATTCTTAATAATCGGATTTCTATCTTTATCAAAATGATACTCACCTATAAAGCACCTGGTCGCATTTAATGTTTTACCAATACTTGTTATTATATAATTTTTTATTTCATCAATATCTTTTATATTAAATATTTTTTTAATTATTTTTCTTACAAGTATTTTTTTTTCGGATATTTTTATATTTTTATCTAAATCGCCTTGCAATTTTCTATTTCCTGTTCTTTGGAAATTTTAAAACTATACCCAACGCTATAAATAGATTCGACATTATTTCCGTATGAACCTATTTTTTTTCTTATTCTGTTAATCAAAATATCGATGGCTCTGTCACTTCGATTATCCGTATCTTCATAAAGTTCTCTAAATAATTGCTGTCTGGTAAAAACTTTATTCTGGTTTTTTGTTAAAAAATGCAAAAGTTTAAATTCAAGAGGTGTTAAATCAATAAGTTTATTTTTAATGGATGCTTCAAACCTTGAAAAATCAATTATTAATTTACCGATTTTAATAACGCCATTATTTTTTTTACCGCAAGCACAACCTTTGCATGATTTAGCTATTGTCGCTTTTATTCTTGCTATAAGAATTTTTTCATTAAACGGTTTAGTTATATAGTCAGAACAACCAAAATTAAATCCCATAATAACATCATAATCATCATTTCTTGAAGTGAGCAATATTACAGGGATATCAGAAGTTTTTGGATTATCTTTTATTTTTTTGCACATTTCAAGTCCACTCATATCAGGCAACATAACATCGAGAAGAACCAGATCCGGCATTATGGATTCTATTTTTGTCAAAGCAAGGTCTGCTCTATTGAATTTATAAACTTTAAATCCTTCTTTTGTAAGGATAAAAGTTAATAAATCCAGCATATCCGTTTCATCTTCAACCACAAAAATTGATTTATTCAAAATTACACCTTGTAATCATCTGCATGCTTATAAAATAGGTTTTTAGTTTAATATAGTATACTAAAAATATACTATTCAGTCTAAAAAATATCGACAATATAACAAAAATTTAATACAAATCCTGGTTTTATATTGTTTTTCAATACTATTTATAGCTTTTTTTGTAAAAAATCATGTTTTTTACATCACAGCTTCAAACTATATCAAAAATCCAAATACTTTTTTTAGGGGATGAATAGACCCTGTGCATGCGTTAATCTCTAAATACATACATGTTTTTATGTGTAAATTGGTGGGTCGAGGTTAATGGGTGAAAGGTTTTAAATTCAGACTGCAAAGCGTTCTTGACGCACGGCAAAAAAAGCTTGAAGATTGTCAGCTTAATTTTGCTAAAGCCAAGAACAGGCTTCACCGCGAAAATCTTGTTCTGTCAAATTTTATTAAGGTTCTTGATGAAACTATTTTAAGCCTTAAAGAAACTTTAAATAACAGAGAAATAGATAATACAATCATATTTGTTCATCAAAATTACATAATTACAACTAAAGAAAGTATAAAAAAACAAAAAGTAGTAATAGAAATAGCGGAAAAAGAACTTGAAGAAAAAAATCGGCTTATGCTGGAAGCCTTAAAAGCAAAAAAAGTTATGGAAAAACTAAAGGAGAAAGCACTGGAAGAATTTAAAGAAAACATAAACAGGCATGAAATGTTAATAATTGATGAAATAGCAACTTGCAGATATACAAAGCGCGGATAAAAAAAGTTCGGGGATTTATTTTGTTGAGGGTAAACAATGACTATTAAAAATTTAATTGATACTGTTAAATTTGATTTTAATATCAAAGATACTGATTATGCTCAAAAAAATTGTTCTAAAGACAATGGTTCAGGGTTTTTAAATGTTTTTGAATCAGCAAATAAAAGCTATAATTTTTCTTTTGATAAAACAGAAAAGTTTTCATATAAAAATTTAGAAAAACATAACGAAAATAAAAACTTTAATTCAAAAGAATTTAAATCCGAATATGAAGGTTTTTATAACAAATTGGATTCTAACAAAAATATTGACACTCCAATTAAAAAAAGAATTCTGTCTGAAACAAAAGAAGCTGTTTTTGCTGCTAAAAAAGACAGAAAAGAAATTATTTCTGAAGCTAAAAAAGCCGTTTTTGAGACTAAAGAAGACAGAAAAGAAGCTGTTTCCAAAGACAAAGAACCTGTTTCCGAAGCTAAAGAAGACAGAAAAGAATCTCTTTCCGAAGTTAAAGAAACCGTTTCAGAAGCTAAAGAAAATAGAAAAGACGCGATTTCCGAAGCAAATAATACTACTAAAACCGAAGTTGCCGAAAATGCAGATCCAAATAATACTGTTATTGCTGGACAAAATAACATTCTAAATGCCAATATAATTCCAAATACGATTCAACAACAGCAAACAACAGCAGATAATACGGCTACAACAAATGCTTCATTACAAAATAATAATACTGCTGAACTTACAATTGTTTCTTTAGAGAATAATCTCCCTGAAGAATTAACGGATGTTCAAAAACAAATTGCAAACGAAAAAATAATTAATAAACAAGCGGAAAACCTTTTACAACAGCCGGTTGAAGTTGAAGAAGATTCCGAGGATCAAGCTCAAATTGCTAAAATAAATCCTGAAGAACTTAAAAAAACTGAAGTAAAAACCACAGATCAAATGATAAAACAAGTTCAAAAACCTGAAATTTTAGCTTCAGAAGAGGTTTTAAACAAACTAAACAATACTATTAAACAACCGCAGTCTGAAACTTTAAAACCTGTATCCGAAAAATTGGCTGATACTATTAATAATCAGGATGCAAAACCTGTTATCACAAATATTGAAGTCAATAATTCTTCATCAAAAATGACTTCCGAGGACAAAAACCAAAATCAAAAACAAGCTCAACAGGAATTGAAAACAAATATTAATCAAAATCAGGCTGCATTGCCGAATGAAGAAAACTTACAAAAAATTGACCTTCAAAAAACTTCTCAATTTGACAAAATTTTAAATTCAAAACAACCACAAACTCTTGAAAATTCTGTTCTTAACCAGCTTAAAGACAAAATTTCGTCGGATGCGTCAGGCAAATCCCAAGTTAATATTATTTTAAAACCGGAAAATCTTGGCAAAGTAAATATTAATCTTGTTTCTCAAAACGGGGTTTTAACAGCTCAAATTACGGCTGAAAACCATCAAGTTAAAGATATTTTAAATAAAGGTCTTGAAATATTAAGACAAAATATGGCTGAACAAGGACTTAATGTAGGCAAGATGATTGTTAATGTTCAAGAACCCAATTCATCAAATCAAAATCTAAATTCAGAACAAAATTCCAAGAATTTAGAACAACAAAATGCAAATACATCAAATATGAATTATCAATCTGATAAACAAAATCATTCGGAAGATAGCGCTTTAGCTTCTTCAAACGATAAATTATATGAATTTGATGAAGAAATAGAAAACGAAAATGAAATAAATGAATCAAATATTTCAGCCGGACAATCTCCGGTTATAAGTACAGGCAAAGTTGATTACAAAGTATAACGGGGTAGGTTTCAATGAGTTATATCAATACATCCAGCGCTTTAGTCGACATAACAAACAATACAACTAAAGTGCAAGCTGAAAAATCAGCTAAAACAACAGGAACTAGCGAACTCGGTCAAGATGCGTTTTTGCAATTATTAATGGCTCAAATGAAAAATCAGGATCCGTTGAATCCTACAGACAGCAGCCAATTTATGTCTCAACAAGCTCAATTTACTCAAATCAGCGAGCTTCAAAAACTTAACAAATCTCTGGCTTCTTCTAATCAGATTATGCAGGCGAGCTCTCTTATAGGCAAAAATGTGAGTTTAATTAATCCGAATGATTCTGAAAACACAATTTCGGGTACGGTAAGCGAAGCAAAAATTAATTCTACCGGAGCAAGTGTTGTAGTAAACGGAAATGAATACTCAATAAACAGTATTTTAAGCGTCAAAGAGGCGGATACGGGTTCATAATTAAATGTCATCCTCAGTGAGCTAAGCGAACGTGAGGATCTGAAATATTATCACAGCAGATTCTCACGCTTCCGTCGGTCGCTGAGAATGACAAAAGAAAAAACAAAATTATAAAAAATAATATAATAAAGGGGAGGCTTCAATGTCATTATTTACAACAATTTCCGGTATTACTAACAATCAGGCAATGTTGGATGTAATCGGAGATAACATTGCAAACATTAATACTGTTGGATTTAAATCAAGTAAAATCAGTTTTGAAACCATTTTTTCAAACACACTTTCTTCCGGAAGCGTTCCTACAGCAACAAGCGGAGGAACTAATCCTAAACAAGTCGGCTTAGGTGTTACTGTCAGTGAAATAAGCAAAAACTTCGGAAGAGGCTCTATTCAAACCACAGGAAGAAATACCGACTTAAATATTCAAGGAGAAGGTTTCTTCACTCTTATGGATTCCACTAACAGAACACTGCTGTCAAGAGCAGGCAATTTTTCTTCGGATTCTGAAGGAAATCTTGTTAACCCTAAAGGTTTAAAAGTTGTGGGAACTTCTGATGTAACAAGTTCAACAGGCGGAACTACCACCGTAAAAATGCCTACAGCTTTAGTTCTTACAGAAACAAATACTATTAGCGCAGCTACAGCTATAACGCCGGGAAATTTCACAATTGATGTTGCGGGTATAGGACCTGAGACAATTGAAGTTGAAGATACCGATACAATTCAGGATATTGTTGGCAAAATTAATTCAACCATGAGTGGGGCATCATTTAATTCAACTAACGTTGCGTCATTAAATTCATCAAACCAGATAGTAATAACCGGCCCTGATACAGTTGATTTTGCTGATGATACAAGTGACTTTGCATCAGTTGTGGGTTTAAATGCTTCTTATACAAGCGATGCATTTGTTGCGCCGCTTCCTGTTGACGGAGATTTTGACATAACAGTTAATGGAGGAGCTGCGGTATCAATTACAATAAACGTTGGGGACAGCTATGATGATGTAGTTGCTTCAATTAATACTGCTATAGAAGCAGAAGGCGGAACCGGCATAGCATCTTATGACTCAACATCAAATATAATAACAATATCAGGGTCTGACGCTTTAACTTTTGCTGATAATACAAGCACTTTCGCCAGCGATGCCAATTTTGCGCAAAGCGGCGGTCCTTATACAACACTTGCTTTAACCGATACTCCAAAAGTTGATATAGCCGCAGCCAGCACTACCGGTACTGAATTACCTAATACTTATAAGGCGACTTCTTTTTCTATAAGTAATAACGGTGCTCTTGAAGTTACATATTCAAACGGAGCGAGACTTACCGTAACAACTTTGCCGGGTGAAGATGAAAGAAGCTTGAAATATACTTCATCAGGCAGTGAAGAAATTACCGGCACCGATATAAGTCAAACAGCAGGAGCCATTGTTGATCCCGCGCAATTGCAAATTCAGCTTGCGCAAGTAATTAACCCTAAAGGACTTGAGTCTATAGGAGGAAACCTGTTTTCTATTAATGCCGCGGCGGGAACTCCGACTTTTGCGATAGGAAGCGAAGGCGGTCTTGGTTCTATTGATGCCGGAAGCCTTGAAGCCTCTAACGTTGATCTTCCAAACGAATTTGCGGCTATGATTCTTGCTCAAAAAGCTGTTGAAGCAAACAGTAGAGCATTTTCTGTCCAAAACCAAATAATGGATACCATTGTAAATCTCGGAAGATAATAAATACTAAAATTGAATGCTCGTACAGGGTATTAACCCCGCACTGCGCCTAAAGAGTTTGTCACCCTTTAGAAACCTGCCATAAGGTCTCTGATCAAGACCCGCAATAAAGATTACAAAAAAGCTGCCTGAAAGGCAGCCTTTTTGTAATCTTTATTTTTTACAAGGTTGAAGAAAAGTAGGCATAAAGCAGAGCATTGAGAATGCTGGATTTTTATCTGCCAAAAACATTTTTAAATAAAGTCATAATGTTATAAAATAACTTTGTACAAAATTTTTTATAACAAAGAGGCAAAAAATGAAATATGTTTTCATAACAGGCGCATCCTCCGGGATAGGAAGAATTTCCGCTATTACTCTTGCAAAAAACGGTTTTCAAGTACTGGCAGGAGTTAGAAAAGAAGAAGATGCCCAAAATCTAAAAGATGAAAACCTTAATATTACACCAATTTTTATAGATGTAACCAATCAGAATTCTATCAACGAGGCTTTTAACAGAATTTCGGAAATAGTCGGAGATAAAGGACTTTACGGGCTTGTAAACAATGCAGGAATCGCAGTAGCAGGACCGCTAGAATTTTTGCCGATAGACAGGTTAAGGCAGCAGCTTGAAATAAACGTAATCGGACAGATTGCGGTAACTCAAAAAATGCTTCCCCTTATAAGAAAAGGACAAGGGCGGATTGTAAATATCAGTTCGATAGCAGGATTTACGGCTTTCCCTTTCAAAGGAGCTTATGCCGCCTCAAAATTTGCTATTGAGGGGTTGTCAGATTCTTTGAGGAGAGAATTAAGACCTTGGGGAATCCCTGTTTCCATTATTGAGCCTGGTGTTATAAAAACCCCTATCTGGCAAAAATCCATAAATCTCGTGGAAGACATAGTTGCAGAAATGCCTCCGGAGGCTGAAAAATATTATGGGGTTGTATACAGAAATCTTCTTGAAAGAACTTTAAAAAGGGTTGAAAGAAGTGGAATAGCCCCTGAACAAGTAGCTAAGGCAATACTTATTGCTTTAACTTCTAAAAAGCCTAAAACTCGCTATCTTATCGGAAAAGATGCACATTTTCTTTCAAAAATTTTAACAAAACTGCCTGACAAGATAGTTGATAGCTTTATCTGCAAGCGTGTTGGGCTTAATAAGTGTGAGTTTGAAGGTACATAAGTAACAATTTACTTTTTTATATAATTAAACTGACAGATTGTTTTATGAAAGGTTTTATTTAATGACAAAAGATTCAAGACAATTAACAATTGATGAAATAGCAAGGATTCCTTTTTTTAATGATTTGTCTGATGCAGACCTTAAAATATTATCAGAAATGCTGGATCTTTATTATTATGATGAAGATAAATATATTTTTAAAGAAGGTGAAGTGCAGGACTCATTATTTTTTATAATGGAGGGTTCTGTGATAGTGTTAAAAAATACGGAAGATGGACGCCGGGAACAACTTGCACAATTTAACGCTCCTCAGGTTATTGGCGAAATGGCTCTTATTTCCCCCGGAACAAGATCAGCAAGCATTATGACAATAACTCCCGTAACTGTTACAAGGTTCGGCTGTTCTTCTTTTGAAAAAATAATTAAAAGAAAACCTGAATTAGCTATAAATATTCTTAGAAAAGCTGGAAATACCGTTAGCACAAGACTTAAAAAAGCTAATCAAACTTATGTAAAAGTAATTCACGAGCCTAAAAGCGATGCTTAAAAATTAATCGTAATAATTTTGCTTGAAATAATCCCTGTCAGGGAAATTGGAATTAGATAAAACTATTTGTTGATATTCTGCTTTATCAATATCAAGACCGGAAATTTTTATATTGATTTTCTGCGGTTTTTTAAGTTTTTTAGGTTCTTGTTTTTCATTTTCAGGCATAAGTTTAACCTTTAATTTGCGTTATACTTTTTAAAATAAGAATAAAGCTTTACTATTCTTTGAATATCAGTTTTATTTAGCCTGTTTCTTAAAGTGGCAGCTATCTTTTCAACAGGAATTTTATGATTATAATACAAATCACAAGCTCTGTATTCCATTTTAATCACATCTTTAGGTTTTTTCTTTTGCTCTGCTTTATATTTTTCAGGAATATATTGCTGCGGTTTCGCTAAATTTTTTTGTTCTTCATCGCTTAATCCAAAGAAAAAAGTTTTGTCTAAAGGAATAAGATTTTTAATGTTGTTATTAAGGCTGTTATAATCTGAATAATGAATATAAAAAGCTTCATCAAGCTTGTAAGAATGAGATGCCACCAGTTCATTTATATAAAATTCTTCTTTTTTTAAATCAAAATTATGTCTTTTTAAAATAGTTAAATATGATTTAGGGAAGTTTTTCAGCTCAGAGGTTTTAAAAATGCAGTTATTATTAATAATTTCGTAATTTATTTTGTATTTACCGCTAGATTCGGGAATGTTTTCAAATAAATAATATAATTTGCCTTTTCCTTCAATCACTGATTGGTTGTCTAATATGGCAACATAAACTCCATATATCCAGCCTTCAAACAATGTTTTAATTTCAGGATATTTGGCTAAAAGAACATTTCTTTTTTCCGAGATTTTTTCAGCCAAAAACTGTTCGTATTTCGTTTCCAGTTTAGCCATCTCAAGCTGTTTTTGTTCTTTTTCTTCGGGGGTTTTTCTAAATATCATTATAAATCCTTGCTTGATTCAGATTGATCACTCAATTCTTTAACTCTTGAAATTAAGTTTTTCGCCTCTGAATTGTTCGGATCAATTACTAGAACTCTTTTTAAAAATTTGAGAGCATAGGAATATTCTTGCCTGTTAATATAAACCCGGATAAGTTTAAAATAATCCTTGATCTCATAATGGTGGGTGTTCAATTCTTGAATTACATTCCATACGGCTTCCTGCGCCTCTTTGTGCTCCGGATCAAGTTGTAAAGTATCTCTAAGACTGTCTAAAGCAAGGTCATATTGTTCCTGTTCCATGTAGACATTGCCTAAAGTAAAAAGAGTTTCCGTATCTTCAGGATTTTCTGCCAGAGTTGTTTTAAGCGATTCAATTGCCAGATCAAGTTGACCGGACTTGAGATATTTCTGACTCATTTCTTTATTTTTATCTATTGCTTTATTTAATAACTCTTTAATTGTCTTGTTATGCGGATATATAGATATTGCTTTTTCCAGGCAATTGATTGATAGGGTAAATTCGTTTTTGGAAAAATGCGATAAACCTTTATTATAAAGCCCTCTTACTTCGTTTAAAAGTTTTGAGATTATATTAATTTTTTCGATAGCTTTAGGATGGTCTTCTATTAATGCCAGTGTTTTCCTTAATTCTGTAAGGGCAGCTTCGTATTCTTTGTTTTCAAAAAGCTTTATAGCTGAATTGAAATAATTTTCAGCTTCGGCTTTAATTTCAAAGTCTTTTTTTGATGTTTTTTCCGGTTTTTTTACTTCAACAGGTTCGGATTCATCTGTACTTGCAACTTTAGGCTTATGTTGTTTCTTGGAGTTAATTTCTTCTATTGCTGTTTGAGCTTCTTCATTGTCAGGATTGATTTTCAATACTTTTTCAAAATTGTCTTTAGCCAATAAAGAATCATGTTGTTTTAAATATACTTTGCCGAGAAGAAGGTACGCATCTTCGTTTTGTCTGTTATAGTTGAGCGTACTAATCAAGTAATCTTCCGCAGATTCATAATTTTCGGCTTCATAATAAGTGTAAGCCAGATTATAGTTATAAGTTGAATTTCTGGGTTCCAGCTTAACAGCTTGTTTAAAATAGAAAATTGCTTCTTTATAATTTTTTAAAGAAAAATATGCAGCCCCGGCATTTTCAAAGTTTTCAGGGTCATTAGAATTGAGCATAACAGCTTTTTTATAGGCTTTAGCGGCTTTAAGAAATTCACCTTTATTAAAAAATGCCAGACCTAAATTTTGATAAATGTCAAAATCCCGAGGATTTAATACTATTGCTTTATTAAAGCTTGTTACAGCTAAATCATATTCTTCGGTTTTTATATAAGCAAGACCGAGATTGTAATGATAGTCAAAGTTTGAATCGTTTATTTCAATAGCTTTTTTGAAATTCTCAATAGAAAGGTCATATTGACCTTCCTCGTATTCAATAATGCCTTTATTATAATAAGCTTCAGAGAAATTACTATCTTGCATATGTCTACTTTTTAATTAACACTATATTTAATTATATTGCTAAAAAACAGTAGAAGCAAAATATTGCCAAATTTTAAAATATAATTGATTAATAAATAAAAAGCCGGTAACAGGATTCGAAGTGCCAAAGGCACCCTGTAGCTTTAACGATTTAAGCAAAGAGCCGGAAAGGGGATTCGAACCCCTGACCCTCTCATTACGAATGAGATGCTCTACCACCTGAGCTATACCGGCAATTAAATTATTTAACTTTTTAAATGATTTACAAGTGCTTTAAGACCTAAAAGGTAACTATCCAGTCCAAAGCCGCTAATTTGTCCTACACTAACAGGCGCAATATAAGAATGATGCCTGAACTCTTCGCGTGTATACAGATTTGACAGGTGAACTTCAACGCAAGGTTTTGTTACAGCAAGAATAGCATCTCTTATAGCAACACTTGTATGAGTATAAGCTGCGGGGTTAATAACAATCCCGTCAAAGTTCTGTTTAACTTCCTGAATTTTAGTAACAATTTCGCCTTCGCAGTTTGACTGAAAAAACTCAACTTCAGTCCCAAGTTCCCCTGCAAGCTTTTTTATAGCTGCATTTATGTCTTCAAGTGTTCTTTTACCGTATTTTTCCGGTTCTCTTTCGCCTAAAAGGTTTAAGTTTGGACCATGTACAACAAGAATTTTCATAAAAAACCTCTTTTATAAACATTTGTTTTTAATTTTAACAAAGAATTTAAAATATTAAAAATTTTTAATTTAGCTGGGTTGAAAAAATGTTAGCATTATGCTAACATAAAATTATTATGGAAAAATTAAAAGCTCATTACAACTTAGATAAACTAATATATTTAATCGAACAAAATAAATATATTATAACCGGAATTGCCAGTCAAAACGCATTACAGGATTTTGGTTTTTCTCAAGGTGATATTCTTAAAATAATCAAGAAATTGGAAAATGCTGATTTTTACAAATCCATGACAAAACATGATAATCATAAAATATGGCAGGATGTTTATCATAAGAAAATTTCTACAAAAGAAACTGCCTATATAAAATTACAAATAATAGATGAAAAATCTGTAGTTATACAGTTTAAAGAAAAATAATCGGGTGAAATATATGAAAAATTGTATTAATTGTGAAATTAAATTAACACATTTAACAAATCAAAACTTAACAGCTAATTTTAAAACCGCTAACGGAATTAAAAAATTAAACCTTACGGGTTTAAGCTTTAAAAAGTGTAATAAATGCGGAGAAATATTTTTTGACAGCAAAGATTCAAAAATTCATGACAAGCAGTTAATAAAAGCCCTTGAGGAAAACAGAAAGAAAAAAGGGTTATTAACAGCAAAAGAAATTAAACAAATCAGAGAAGAAAGAAATCTTACACAGGAAGAACTTGAAAAATTATTAAGAATAAGCCCTAAAAACGTTGCAAGATGGGAAACCTATAAATCAGATCAATCTCAAACAGCCGACCTTTTATTAAGGATGTTAAAAAATAATCCAATTTGCTTTGAATTTATAAATAAAAACTCAATTAAAAATAAAAAAGATGTTACAATTCTGTTTATAAAAACAATGTTTCCTGATTATCCAGAATCAGAATTAACTGAAGAAAGAATATCTAAATTTGAAAAAATTATATCTTCAACAATAAACAAAGAAATTCAACCCTATCAAAAAAACAACAATGAAAATGAAAGGAAAGTTTCATAAATGTCTGAAAATGAAAGAAAAGCACCATTTAAAGTATTTAATAACCACAATATACAATCTGATCAACCTTCAAGCTTGGCAGATGATATTGCTAATAAAGTTTTAGTTCAATTAACTATGAGAGCGAATACAGAAACTGTAAACGATTTAATAAAAGAACAAAACGAAAAAATTGAAAAACAAAACGAAAAAATTGATTTGTTTGTTTCTACAACAGAGAACTTATTAAATGAATTCAAAAAACAAACGGTAGATGAAAGAAATGCATCTCTGAAAATCAGTAGAAACCCTGATAAATCTCTTTTAACAGTTAAATCTTTAGAAAAACATATAGAATTTATTGTATTTACAGGACACATTGCAGAATTGTTCAAAATATATACTGCCAAAAAAGACAATTTTTCGACACCTAAAACAATTATGATGCTGAAAGATATTCACATATGGCATAATTCAAATTTTTCCTTGCCTGTTCCTAATGGAAAGAAGGGTAATACTACAGCAAAATATCACTTTACAGTCTTCACGGAAATTAAAGAAAGATTGCACAACCCTAAAAAACATGACATACCTGAAGAAAAAACCTTTAAATGGCGTAAAGAAGCTACAATTCCAACTCTTCAAGAAATAGAAAATTATATAGACAATATTGTAAAATAAAAATATCTACGAACAATCGAGCGAACAGATTTCTATATCTGAATTAAAATGGTTTTTTATAATATTTTGAAGGTCGTCGTTAGATTGAACCCAATAATTCGATGAAGCAAGTATTTTGACAGCACTTCCATTATCGCCAATATTAAAAACTACCGGATCTGTACCTTTATGACTAATCAAAAGGTCTTTAAGCGCAATTACTTCCTCAAATTTCATTTTTTCACTCAGATTTATATTAACAATATTACAGTTTTCCACTTTTGAAACATTGTTAATCATTACACTGACAGATATTTCTTCATCGCCTCTATGCTGAAGCTTTCCGCCTATTATAACTTTTGATTCGGGCTCTAAAAATTCCCCGAATTTATTAAGAATTTCGCTATAAGCAACAAATTCTACAGTTCCTGTTAAATCCTCAAGCGTACCTACTTTAAGCATTTTACCTGTTTTTGTGGTAATCAATCTAACGCTGGAAATTAATCCGCATATCGTAACTAACGCGCCTTCTCTTATCTCGCTCAATTCCGAAACATTATGCGTTGTAAGGAAAGGCAATTGGTCTTTTATGTTTGACAACGGATGGCTGGTAACATAGAAACCCAATAAATCTTTTTCAAAACCTTGAATTTCACTGTCGGGAAATTCTTCATCAGGAGAACCGGAAAGCACAAACGCTGGTGCATTTCCTCCTGCCATCATAGCAAAAAGATTCATCTGACCGCTGGCTTTAGCTTCATTTTCTCTTATAGCTTTGTTTAACGCCGAATCAAAGTTTTCAAGGAGTTGTTTTCTGCTTTTTTCAATACTTACAAAAGCTCCTGCCTTTATTAAACTTTCCAGAGTGCGTTTATTAAACTGTTTGAGTTCAATTTTTGTACAAAAATCATAGAAATTTTTATACTCTTCGGCTTCTCTGCCTTTTACAACCTGCTCCACAACACCTTCACCGACATTTTTTACTGATGCAAGCCCGAACCTGATATTATTTCTGTCAGGTGTAAAGTCTGAACCGGATTTATTTATATCGGGAGGAAGCACTTCCATGCCCATTTTTTGGCATTCTACAATGTATTGCTGAATTTTATCCTGATTACTGCTTACACTGGAAAGCAAAGCAGACATATATTCAACGGGATAATGCGCTTTTAAATAAGCTGTCTGATAAGCAAGAAACGCATAAGCAGCCGAATGCGACCTGTTAAAACAATATGCGGCAAATTCTGTCATCGTATTAAACAGTTCTTCAGCCATTTTTGCGTCAACTTTATTTCTGACAGCTCCCGAAACAAAGATTTCTCTCTGTTTGTCCATTTCTTCAGTTTTTTTCTTGCCCATTGCACGCCGAAGAATATCCGCTTGCCCGAGTGTATAACCAGCAAGTGACTGTGCTACCTGCATTATCTGTTCCTGATAAACGATTGTCCCGTAAGTATCGTTTAAAATCGGCTCGAGTCTTGGATCTTTGTATTCAACTTTTGCGCGTCCGTGTTTTCTCTGGACAAAATCCCCCACCATGCCGGAATTAAGAGGTCCGGGACGAAAAAGAGCAACTAATGCGCCCAAATCTTCAAACACAGAAGGTTTTAAATCTTTAACAAGTGTTTTCATGCCGGAAGATTCAAGCTGAAAAACGCCGTCTGTTTCTCCTCTTGAAAGCATTTCATAGACTTTTTCATCATCAAGAGGAATTTTATCAATATCGAGTTCTATTCCATGCCGCTCTTTGATTGATTTTACACTTTTATCAATAATTGTAAGGTTTCTCAATCCAAGAAAATCCATCTTCAAAAGACCAAGTTTCTCAATATCTCCCATCGGATAAGCCGTAATTACGGTTTTTTCCTTTGAATATTGAACAGGAACTATATCAGATAGTGTATCACGAGAAATTATAACGCCTGCCGCATGAGTTCCTATATTATTTTTAATTCCTTCAACAGCTTTTGCTAAATCAACAAGCTCTTTAACCTGCGGGTTAGTATCATAAAGCTTTTTTAAATCCATTCCGTCTTGCAATGCATCATCAATTTTTGTTTTAGGAAGAGAAGGAATCATTTTTGCATACTTATCAGACTCAGAATAAGGTATATCAAGAACACGAGCAACGCCTTTCATTGCCGCCCTTGCCGCAAGTGTTCCAAAAGTGATAATCTGACATACTTTATCTTTGCCATACAACTCTGTTACATAGTTAATAACCTTTTCACGCTTTTCAATACAAAAATCGATGTCAACATCGGGCATGCTGACTCTTTCAGGGTTTAAAAACCGTTCAAAAAGGAGATTATGCCTTATAGGGTCAATCTCTGTAATTCCAAGAGCGTAAGCAATCAAACTTCCTGCCGCAGAACCCCTTCCGGGACCAACAGGAACATCGTTATCTCTTGCATGCTTAATAAAATCCCATACAATAAGAAAGTAAGCAGCAAACCCCATTTCCCCAATGATTTTTAGCTCATATCTTACTCTATCTTCAAGTTCTGGAGTGATTTTTTCATAACGTTTTAATAAATTTTCCCTGACAATCTTATCAAGATAAGACTCAACAGTATGATTTTTAGGAATAGGATAATTTGGCAGGATTGATTTTCCCATATCAAGAATAAGATTACACTTTTCAGAGATTTTAACAGTGTTATCTATCGCGCTGTTGAAAGTTTCTTCGTCCAGCCAGTCAAAAGATTCCCTCAATTGCTCAGAATTTTTAATATAAAACTCGTTATTGGCAAACCTCATGCGGGAAGGATCGTTTCGGGTCTTGCCTGTCTGCATGCAAAGAAGGATATCATGGCATACCGAGTCTTCTTTTTTTGTATAATGGCTGTCGTTTGTGATTACAAGCTCAATTTCCAGTTCTTTAGCAAGTTTTATAAGTTCGGGATTGATTCTTTTTTGTCCTTCAAGTCCATGATCCTGCAATTCCAAATAAAAATCTTTACCAAAAAGATTTTTAAAATATAAAGTTCTTTCTTTAGCTTTTTCATAATCATTATTAAGAAGCATACGCGGAATTTCTCCGCCAAGACAAGCAGAAAGAGCTATTAATCCTTCATGATATTTTTCAAGAAGTTCATGATTAATTCTGGGTTTATAATAAAACCCGTCAATATGAGAAATACTAACTATTTTTAGGAGATTTTGATAGCCTTTTTTGTCTTTTGCAAGCAAAACAAGGTGATTATTGGGAACTTTTTTGCTTTTATCGTTAATATCTCCCTCTATCATGTATACTTCGCAGCCTATGATAGGTTTTATTCCTTCTTCTTTTGCCATCCTGTAAAACTCGATAGCGCCATACATAACGCCATGGTCTGTTATAGCGGCGGCGGGCATATTGTTTTCTTTTGCATGTTTTATAACCTCCTTGATTCGGGTTGCTCCGTCGAGAAGGCTGTATTCAGTATGCAAATGTAGAGGAACGTATGCTCTCAAAATTTTACCGAAATTTCTTTATGCTTTTGGTTGTGATTTTGGCTTTGAGTCTAAATCAAAAACGCTCCAAATTAAAAAAATTATCATAGATATTTCGCAAAACCCTACTATCCAAACTAACGGATCATTTATCATATTAATCTTCTCCTAATTTTTTTATATGTTTTGTTATTTTAAAACCTAAAAACAACATTCCTGCAAGACTAAAAATTAATAATAAAATATTAATTGAAAGGAACCCCATTGCAGATTTCCCATAATTTGCAACAAACCAACCTGCGCTAGCAAAGTTTACGGCAGAAAAAAACGTAAACAAATGCCTATACCAGTTAATTTTTTCTTTTAAACCTTCTTTATTCATAGGAATATGATAGCAAACAAAAAGAATTTTTTAAAGTTCTTTTTAGTTAGCGTAAATAGTTTCTAAGTCTTAATAAACTATTATTATCAAGTTCTCTTGTTTCCTTATATTTTCTGATTGTATGAAGAAAAGCATCCCCGTCTTTGCTGTTCAAAATTTCTTCAACTACATCAATAGCAAAACTTAAATCTTTGGACACGTCCACTGTTTGCATATATAACTCCCCATATTAACCTTTTATAAAAACATTTTAATCTTTTAAAAAAGGTTTTTAATCCTCTAAGTTCTGTAACTTAGCTTTGTCATTGCGAGGCTTGAAAAGCCGAAGCAATCGCAAGATTTTGTATAATCATGAGATTGCCACGTCGCTTCACTCCTCGCAATGACATTTTTTGCGATTTAACTTATTTAAAAAACTTTCTTTTTCCTTCATCACCGAATTTATCATCTTTATAATCGTCATAATCTTCGTACTCATCTATAAGCTCGGTTTCAGGATATAAATCATTAATATCAGAAACACCCGAGTCAGAAATTTCCGAGAAAACGGGTTCTATTTCGGTGCAGTATAAAACGATTTCCCGTCTGTCAGTCGGAGGAAGACCTTCTTCTTCATCAAGTATAAGAATTTCACATTCTACATATTTTTTCTTTTCATCATCATAAATTTGTTTAGAAATTGTATGCGCCATGTCTATTCCTCTCCTGTATAATTTTTTGATTTGTAACTTTAATTTAACATTTTTATCACCAGATTTAATGGGAAGAAGGGCTAATTTTTTTCACTAAAAACAAAATAAAGGTTTCAACTTTAATAAAAAATGGTATAAAGAAATTACATGTTGTAGTAAATATTACAAAATAAAAATAAAAACTTTTTGAGAAAATAATCCGCTAATAAAGGGGGAAAATTTGTCGGATCACATATTAAAAACTGTTTTATATGTCGAAGATGATAAAGATATTCAAACTATAGGAAAAATAACTTTAGAATCTTTTGGTAATTTTAACGTAGTTATGTGCAATTCAGGAAAAGAAGCTCTTGAAAAAATTAAAGAAGTGAATCCCGATCTGGTACTTATGGATGTAATGATGCCGGAAATGGATGGCATTACCGCGATGCTGGAATTCAAAAAAGACACTGAACTTTCTAAAATACCGGTTATATTTATGACTGCAAAAGCACAGGTGCATGAAGTCGAAAAATATAATAAAATTGGTGTTGCCGGTGTTATTATAAAACCGTTTGACCCTGTACAACTTTGTCCGCAGATAAATGAAATCTGGGAGAAATTTTATGCTAAATCTACAGTCCGAGTTTGAAGAAAAACTCAATACAGCAAAAACTAATTATCTTAAAAGCCTGAATGAAAAACATACTCTTTTAGGCATTTTAAAAGATTTAATGTTTAAAACAGACGATTTAAAAGACGAAAACCTGATTAATGCTTTTCAGGAAGCTTATGGATATATCCATAAATTATCCGGTTCAAGCGCAATGTTTGGATTCAGTGAATTAGGTCAAACATCAAACAAATTAGAACTTTTATTAAAAGAATTTATAGGAAGTAATTATTCTTCAGACAAAAAAATTATTTGTGAAAATTTTGAAATTTTGTTAAATGAAATTGAAAAAGCTATAAAAAAGGATTGAACTATAAATAATGATTAATTTAAAACCCAGAGCACTCGTAGTAGAAGACGAAGAACACATAAAAGATCTTTTATCTTATATACTTGAATCCATTGGTTTTGAAATAACAGGCACAGCAGACAACGGTCAAACTGCCCTGGAATTATTACAAAGCCAAAAACCTGATTTGGCTGTTATGGATATAAATATGCCTTATTTAAGCGGAACTGAAGTTTTAAAAAGATGTAATTGCGCGGAAGAAACTTGTATAATAATGTTAACAGCTCTCACCGATGAAGACACGGTTAAAGAATGTTTAGCTCTTGGGGTTTCTTATTTTATAAGAAAAGATACACCTGTTCCCAAAATGATAGAATTAATTAAAAAAACCTGGGAAAATTTTTATAATCAAAAAACAGAAACAATCTCTTAATTAAAGAATAAAAAATCTTTTGAATTATAAAATAAAGATTATGAATAAATCATTCTTATAAATATCGTGTTAACATGATGTTATAATAAACAGTTTTGAGAGTGACTTATCAAAATGAATGAAAACACAGCTTTTTTAGAGAGCTTAATTGAAAATAAAATTATTACACAGGTGGTTCTTGATTATTTATTAAGCAAAAACGATAATGACGCTTTTGCCGTGCTTGTGGAACTTTCCCAAAATCCTTCCCTGGATAGGGAAAAGCTTGGAACATTATGGGGAAACTCCATAAATATTGCCCATGTGGATCTTGATAAAACTATTATAAATCCTGATGTTTTAAAACTAATACCTGAAGAATTTGCAAGAAAACACAAAGTTGTTGCTCTATACAAATTTGCAGGTGTAATTACTCTGGCTGTTACAAATCCTAAAAATATTATTCTGCTGGATAAAATAGAAAAAATAACAAACACAAAAGCGAGTCCTCTTTTTACTTTTCCTGACAGTATAGAAAAAATAATAGATAAATATTATAAAAAAGAAGAAAAAAAGGATGAAAAAGAAGAAAAATCACTGGCAGATCTTACAAAAAAATTATCAAAACCTGTTCAAATAAACCCCGTTAATATCATAAAAGAAGATGATCAAAAATCTGTAATTTCAGAAAAAGTAAAAAAATATTGGATAGACAATACCAAATCAATATTAAGGAACATAGAAGAAGGGAAGCTTCCTTCGGCTAAAGTTTGCGATAATCTCAGTAATTCAATAATTGAAGAAGTTCATAACAAAATTGATATGATTCAATGCGTAAACCAATTAAGAATCAACGATGAATACACTTATTCTCATTGTGTTAATACGGCTGTTTTGTGTTCGGTCTTTGCTAAAGAGTTTTCTTTCAAAGAAACGCCTCTGAAAGAAATTACTTTAGGCGCAATGCTTCATGATTTGGGAAAAATGAGAATACCAAAAGTAATATTATACAAACCCGATAAATTAAGCAAAGATGAAATGGATATTGTAAAAAGACATCCTGAATTGGGTTATAAAATGATAAAACAAATGGATGTACCTGAACTTGTCGCAGAAATGGCTTATAATCATCATGAAAAAGTCAACGGCTCCGGTTATCCCAGAAAACTCACCGAAGATCAGCTTTCTGTCTTTGACCAGATTCTTTCTATAATAGATGTTTATGATGCTTTAATTTCAGACAGACCTTATAAAAAAGCAATTCCGTTTCATCAGGCAATTAATATCCTTTATCTGGAAGGAAAAACATCTTTTAACAACGCTTTTTTATATAAATTTGTTGAAATTATTTACTATAAAAATACTGATGCCCTCAAAGACGAGTTTAAAACAATATTTTTCAACAGATAGTAAAGGGTAAAATAGTGGAAAGTAATTTGATTCGTGTTTTTCATAATCAATTGGTGGGAAAAGACTATATTGATTTTGATTTATACAATTCTAAAGGAGTTTTAATTCATAAAAAAGACCGTAAAATTAATCCCGATTTTTTACTAATGATAAGCTATATAACTGTTTATAGAAAAGAAGAACATTGCATTGATATTGTAAAAGAATTTGAAGATGATGAAATTTCTCAATTTTTACAAGAATTGCTATCACTTGCCGTTAAAAAAGAGGCCGCTCTTATTGAAATAAACTATTCTCATGAAAATATAACAATATTATTTTTTAAAAACTCGTCAATAATTGAAAAATCCGAGATAGACAGCTCTTTTTACACGGAAATTTTAGACAAAATTAAAATGCTTTTTGATATTAAAATTGATTTTGACAAAGAAGAATATAAAGGTTCGTCAAATATAAATATACTTAATAAAACAATAAATATAAATTTGTATCTCAAATTAAACCATTTTAATAAATTTAATATGATTTTCGAAATAATAAATGACACTCTATGTTTTTAACAGCAGCATGCAAAATATGAACTGGCAAGATTAAAAGGATAAAAAGTAAAAAATTAAAAAAAAATACTTTTTGCCACGGATTTGCCACGAGAAACAAAAAAGTACTCGAAAACAAAAAATTCAGCCTTAACAAAAGTGGCTGAAACTCAACTATATCTTAGATAAAATAAAGTACCCTTTGTTAGACTATTTTAGAACTTTTAGAATAGAAAAAGTGAAGATTTTAATAATAAAACAGCTTTTGCAGATAGCATGAATAAATTATGCTAAAATAAAACGGATTAAATAAATTATATAAAAAAGTACGGCACACCCGAAGATGTACCGTGTAGCATATTCATAATAAACTAATTTTAATTACATTTCAAGTGGTCGAATAAATGCTTAAAAAATATATAAATCAACTGGAAAAAGACCTTTTAATCTCTGAAAACCAAGTATCAGAGGTAAAAAGCTTTTTAATGCAGGTTCATTATTCTAAAATTTTGCCGTATGTGTTAAAAGCTAAAAATAATCCCGAAATTAAAGACAAATGGGGCTATGTAATAACCAGTTATTACAATAATATTCAATTATCAAACTTTATTTATCCATACATTTATTTAATTGAAACGGTTTTAAAAACAAGAATAAGCAATTTAATTTGTCATAGCTTTGGAAATAATTGGTATTCTTCTATTCAGGTTACTATGGATATTTACGGTCATATCATGCCGGAAACAGCTGAGCAAAGCATTAAAGTGCTAGATAATTTATTTAAAAAAGACAAAACAGACGAGCAAATGCCTATATATGCTATTGGATAAAAAGTTTACTTTTTAAATATAATCAGGTATAATTGGGTATTATTAGATATATTTAGATATTATTAGAGGTCATTTTGATAAATATCGACAGCATTAAAATAACGCCTGAAATGCTCTCTGTCATTGCAGAAATAGATGAGTTCAAAGGTTCATGGAAAGCCCTCGGTAAGCTTTCGCCTGAAAGATTAAAAGCACTTAAAAAAGTTGCGACTATTGAGAGTATAGGCTCATCCAACCGTATTGAGGGAAACAAGCTTTCTGACAAGCAGGTAGAAGAATTATTATCTAATATCGACATAAAGTCTTTCAAGTCAAGGGACGAAGAAGAAGTTGCAGGTTATGCAAGTCTTATGGACACTATTTTCCAGGATTGGGAAGTTATTCCTTTTACTGAAAATTATATTAAACAGCTTCACAAAATACTTTTGCAGCACTCTACTAAAGATGAAAAGCACAGAGGAGAGTACAAAAAACTTTCTAACAGCGTAGCTGCTTATGATTCAGAGGGCAAAGAAATTGGGATTGTGTTTGAAACAGCAACGCCTTTTGAAACTCCTCAAATGATGCGTGAATTGGTTGATTGGGCAAAATTCACTATAGAAGATAAAGCCTTACATCCTCTGATTACTATCGGAATTTTTATTGTTAACTTATTAGCCATACACCCTTTTCAAGACGGCAACGGAAGAATTTCAAGAGCTTTAAATGCCTTGCTGCTTTTAAAAACAGGTTATGCTTACACGCCTTATTGTTCAATAGAATCAATAGTCGAAGATAACAAAGAAGGTTATTACAGAGCATTAAGGGAAACTCAAACAACCCTCAGGAACGGGCAAAATTATGAACCGTGGCTTATATTTTTCCTGCGAACAATGCAAAAACATAAAATAAGGCTCGAATATAAAATTGGTGCAGATGCTACAAAAATGACCGAACTACCTGCATTATCAGCTAAAATTATGAAATTGGCAGAAACACAAGATAGAATAACCATTTCAGAAGCTGTTGAAAAAACCGGAGCTAATCAGAATACTGTTAAAAAACACCTCGCCAAGCTTGTTTCAAATGGTTATCTTGTAAAATATGGCGAAACCAGAGGAGCTTGGTATTCAAAGTTATAAATTTAAAAAAGCAATGTGCAAAAAATGCACATTAGTTACTCAGATGAACCTGCGGAGTTTGATATTCTAAAATATAATTATTTCTAGGAGTAACTGGTAAGGTTTTCTTACCAGTTCAAAAGAAAAATATTGAGGTTAAATTATGCTTACAGATTTACAAATAAAATTAGCCGAACAACTATTAAAATCTATTGTGAATAATGAACCAAATATAACATATGAAGAACTGGCTGAAAGAGTAACGCCCCTAAGATAATATTTTTGCACTTGAAAAAAAGCCTAAAAGAAGATTAAGACTTGTGAAATAAAGATTTAATAAAATCCTTTTCTGCCTTCATTATCATCTCCAGTAAATCGAATGAAGTTAATTTTTTCTTTTAAGGCATCACTTGGTTCTTTATTTTCAATTATAATAATTTGTTCATTTTCTGGAGTATTGGATAAATCGCTCCAAAACGCATTTTGAACGGTTTCAGATAATTCATGGTCTTGTGAAGTTGCTTTTTCTTTTAAATTTAACAAAGGAGAATCTAAAATAACAAAACCAGCATTACTTAAATCATTTTTTTGAGTGTATTTCATTAAACCTATTACAAAAGCGGCATATGTAAATGCCCTATGTCCTTTACCTTGGTTAATCCTAGGTTCTCCATTTATTGTAATATCCAATGCTTTTTCATCAAATAAAATAGACCCATCTTCTTTATATTTCCATTTTGTTAATAAATTAGATATTTCAATTCCAAAATTTTTATAATAATTTAAATCTATGTCACTTGAAAAATCAGATTCTTTATAACTATCAAGTATTTTTTGAAATTCGCTTCTTTTATCTGTAAAATCAGCTATTTGAACTTTAAAACTTTCTTTTTTATCTATTTTTTGTTGTATTTCTAATATTTCAGCAATAGAATTTTCAAGATTTTCGTTAATTGGTTTTAATTCTTGTTCAATTTCATAAGTAATTTTATTAATATTATCCTGATTTTTATTGATTTTTTCTTTTATTGTTATTAAAACAGAATGAGATTTTATTATTGTGTTATCTAAATCTTTAATTTTAGAAATAATTTTATTTGATTCCTCATTACAAGACTTAATGACTTTGTCCACCCTGCAAAAGCGAGAGATTATCCATCTTTGGGCAAATTGGTTCTTTTAATTCTTCTATTTTAATCATGCCAGCCAATTTATTAATATATAAATATAAGCCAATTTTATATCAAAATTGCCAAATATGTATAATCTTTTATAAAACTTGACTACCAAATTTAATGACTTTTATAAATCTTTGCCACGGATTTGCCACGAGATGATTAAAAGTAGTTAAAAACAAAAATTTCAGCCTTAATAAAAGTGGCTGAAACTCAATCATATCTTAAAAAATAAAGAGTACCCTGGATTGGATTCGAACCAATGACCTACCGCTTAGAAGTCGCGGTAAGCGGGTTTTGACGATTTTTGATAGCTTTTGATAATTATAGTCTAATTTATACAGTATAAGGATTTTTCAGGATTTTGGTTATTGTTCGTTTTTGACGATTTTATATGAATTTATTTAGATTTTTGGAACAATTTTGGAACAAAAATTTTTCTCCGGAATTTTTACTACAGATTAAATTCGCTGTTTTTAAAGCAGACATACCAAAATTTTCAGAAAAAACCAAATATATATTGAGTATAGCTGATTTTTTGTGTCTTCTTTTTTCTACCGCAAGGTTTTGCCGATTACAAAAGGATTGAAATTTATCTTAAATTGTGTGATAATGTAATTAATAGGTGGTATGGATAAGTCTGTACCACATTTTTCGTTTTTGCAGACCTTATGTAAATAATTACAGCAAACGGAAGCAAAAAAAATAAAACCCAAAAATAAAAACTTCGGCGACTATGCCAAGGCAGTAAAAATATCCGAAGTCTACGTTTACATTGTAATAACATTATAATTTTATTACAATAGCCACGTTTCACTTGATTTACAGCAAGAAACGATGCAGAAAATGGCAGATATTTTCTTTGAAAATTAAAATTTTGCTTTGTTTTGCAAAGCAATAAATACATTTTAAAAAATATGTGTTTAAATTAAAAATTTAAGTAATATAATAAATAAAATAGGTAGGGTGTGGCTAATTATATTGATTTATAAGGATTAATAATAATTATTATGAGCGAAGAATTATTACAAAGAGATTTATTAAATAATCCTGAAAAAATCGGAAAATGGGATTTTTTCAATATAGGAGCTACAACTATAAAAGCACTTAAAGAACATTGCATTATCAGAAATGTAGATTATGGTGAAGAAGAAAAAAAGAAAGTTGACGCTTTAATTGTCCAAAAGAAAAACGTAATTGCAGTAATTGAATATAAGAAACCTTCTGAATTTAAAACTACCGAGCAAAAAAATAAAGCTATAAAACAAGAATTAGAAGTTGCCAGAAAATTAAGTGCAAATATTATTATTGCTACAGATACTAAAGATACAGTTTGGGTAAATGTTTTAACTGGCAATAGAATTAAGGATGAAAACGGCAAAGAAATAAAAGCAAAATTTGACCCAAAAGATGAAAAACTACCAGATTTAATAGAAAAAATAAAATATTCTATTAATGAACTTAATGATTCGATAAAACCAAAACAGCTCGTAAACCCTACAGACCTTGCAAAACAAATTTGGCAAGATATTTGGTCTGTTAGTGGTGCTACCCCTGAAAACTGTCTTTATACTTTTGTAGAATTGTTCATTTTTAAATATTTAAGTGACTTGGGAATTCTTGGACAAGGAATAGATTTTAAGCACTTATTGGAACGCTATAGTTATAAATTAGACAACCCTGAAGAACAAGCTTTAGAATATTACGCAAATACAATTCGTCCTGAAATAAAAAAACTTTTCCCCGAAAGTCCTCTTGATAAAACAACAATTATTAACGGCACTATTTTTGTAAGCAAAGACCAAAAAGCAGTAAAGGGATATAGTACAGTATTTAAAAAGGTGCTTTTAAAATTCAATGCTTATCCAAAGCTTGAAAATATTGATTATGATTTTAAAAGTAAATTATTTGAAAGTTTTCTTAAAGAAAGTATAAGTAAAAAAAACTGGGGGCAGTTTTTTACTCCTTTAAAGGTTGTTCGTGCCATTGTTGAAATGGCAAAAGATGAGATAAAAGAAGGTATTAAAATATGTGACCCTGCTTGTGGTGTAGGAAAATTTTTATTAGAGCCGCTTAAAACAAAACTTGATAATTTTTATGAAATAAGCAAAAAAGGAATAAAATCTAAAATTACTATTCATGGATTTGATAAAGGTTTTGACAAAGATGAACAAAAAACGATAATACTGGCAAAAGCCAATATGTTGATTTATTTTTCAGACCTTATTAAAGAAAATTCCGGCTTAACAAAAGATTTTTCCAAATTGTTCAATGAAAGCTTTGTTTTAAAAACAAATTCTATATTAGGAACCCTTTCAGACCCTATAGAAAATGAATATGATTTAATTTTAACCAATCCTCCTTATGTAATGAGTGGGAGTAGTAATTTAAAAGAAGAAATAGGAAAAGACGGCGACTTAAAAAACTACTACAAAATAAATGCAATGGGCGTTGAAGGCTTGTTCATGGAGTGGATAATAAGAGCCTTGAAACCTGGCGGAAAAGCATTTATCGTAGTCCCTGACGGTATTTTAAACAGGCAAAATGATAAAAATTTGCGTCAATTTATCATTAATAAATGCCATATTGACGGAATTATATCGTTACCAATAAAAACATTTTTTACTACACCTAAAAAAACTTATATTCTTTGCCTAACTAAAAAAATAAGTGATAAAGAAATTCAAACTGACCCTGTATTCACATATATTGTTAGTGAAATTGGCGAGTCAAGAGATGTTTATCGTTTTGAGATAGAACAAAATGATTTACAAGAAGCTGTAACGTTGTATTCGTTTTTTAAAGGTAATAAAAAAAGTTTTGATAAAATAAATTCTGATAATAGGTGTAAAGTAGTTCCTTTTCAATTTTTTGCAGATAATGTAGAAAATAATTGGGTAATTGATAATCATTGGAGTAACGACGAAAAAATAAAATTAAATATTTTAGATGAAAACAAATCAATTAAATTTGAAGAATTGCCTGAATTATTAGATGATGTTGTTATTAATATACAAAGTTTAATGAGTGAATTATCAAGTTTTGATGGAAAAAAAAAAAGTAAAATAAAATTTCATCAAATTTGTATTAACGATATTTTTGATTCACCCCCTACTAATTCCGGTTTAAAAAATATCGTTATAAAATTAGAACAAACTAAAGAATATTGTATACCTGTTTATTCTGCCACAAAAAATGAAGATCAGGTTTTTGGCTGGGTTTCAAAGAACAGCAAGTGGCGAAAATATGAAGATGTTTTGACATGGAATAAAGATGGAAGTGCTAATATTGTCTTTTATAGAAAAAATAAATTTGTACCATATGAAAAAGTTAAACTTTTATCTTTGAAAAAAAACTATGTCAATAAATTACTCTATGAATATTTAAAAATTATAATTCAAATAAAAATGATAAATGAAGGATTTAGTTTTAATCATAAATGCTCAATGGACAGAGTTTTAAAATTAAAAATCCCAATTCCTTTTGATGAAAATAATAATATTGATACCGAAAAACAAAAAGAAATAATTGAAAAATACAAATATGTCTGGGAATTGAAACAAAAAACAGAAGAATATAAAAAACAAATTATCGATTTAAATGTTGAAGTTGATTCAATAAATTCAGAGTTTTTAAATTGTTCTTTAATTGATAACAATATTTTTGATTTAACCAGAGGAAAAAGAATAACAAAAGAAATCATTGATAAAAATAAAGGAAATATTCCTGTTTATTCATCTTCAAAAACAGAAGAAAGTATTTTAGGGCAAATTTCAGAAGACTTTCTGAAATCCGCTAAGCTTCTTCTTTTTGAAGAACCTTCTATTCTCTTTAATTTAGATGGCAGTGTCGGTTATTGTTTTTTAAGAAATAATGCAAAATATTCTTTTATTGATGTAGTAGCTTCACTTAAACCTAAAAATAAGAAAATTGATTTAGAATACTTACTATATAAGCTTAGAGAAGAAATTTTAAAAACTGGGGCAAATTATCAATCAAAACTTTATTTTAATAAAATTAAAAATTATGAAATAAGCATAAATATTCCTATTGACTCAAAAGGTGAATTTGACATTAAAATTCAAAAAGAAATTGCGGAAAAATATAAAAAAATTGAACAAATTAAAAAAAATATTGCAAATGAACTGGATAAAATTTCAAGTGCAGAAATTGATTTTGAATAAATCTACAAAAAATTTAGAAAGATAGTTTAAAAAAATGTCTAAATCTCTTTTTATAATAGCAGGAGCAAACGGAAGTGGTAAAACAACCCTTGCAAAAGAGTTGTTAAAAGAATATTCGCTTGATTTTATCAACGCTGATGAGATAGCAAGGGCAATAAACCCTGATGATTTACATTCAGTTAGAATTCAAGCGGGAAAAGAAGTTTTTAAAAAGCTTAATGAAATGCTTTCTCAAGATAAATCTTTTGCCCTTGAAACAACTCTTTCAGGAAATTTTCTTGTAAAAGTGCTAAAACAAGCCAAAATTCAAGGATATAATACGGCTTTAGTTTATTCATTCGTTGATAATCCTGATATTTGCATTGAAAGAATAAAAGTAAGGGTACGAACAGGCGGACATCATGTTCCCGACGAAGATGTAATTCGCAGGTATTACAGAAGCAAAAAGAATTTATGGTTTAAGTATCGCAATATAGTTGATGAATGGACTATTTTTTATAACGGACTTGAAAAATATAGTATCGTAATGAAAGGTGAACCAGAATCGGTTGAAATCTTAAATGAAGAGCTTTATAATCTGTTTATGGAGAATATAAACAATGAAGAATAAAACATATAAACTAATTGATGACATAACCAGAATCGGCAACAGGGCGGTTAAAAATGCACAAGAAGAAAATAGACAAAAGGGCTTACCTAATGTCTATTCTATAAATGGAAAAATTGTTTATGCCTTGCCGGATGGCACTTTCACAACAAATTATAAATTTACATAAAACTAAAGTTTAATCAAATTTCAATAATAAATATAGTTCTATATCAAGAGATTTAGCAAGTTTAGAAAGAATGTCGAGGCTAGGTTTCTTTTCTGCTCGTTCAATTTCACCTAAATAATAATCGTCAATCCCTGCTAATTCAGCTAACTGTGCTATAGTTAGCTTCTTTGAGTTTCGTAAGTGTCTAATTTTTGCCCCTAAATTTTTGTATAAAAGTTCATTTGTCATCTAAAAATTTTAATGTTATTTTATTTTAAGTTGGATGGGCTCTGAGCCAATATTAAATAAAGAAAGGGCAGTATAATTATGAGTGAAAAAGAATCTACAGAAAAATTCGGTTATTTAAAAATAACTATTTTAATAATAAGTGGGTTTGTTCTTTTTATACTTTTAGGGTTTGCGCTTATTTATAACAGTAAACAAGAACTCTATAAAAGTGCTTTAAGTTCAATGGAAAAGAAAAATTGGCAAGATGCAGTAGAAACATGGAATATTTTAGGGAATTTTAAAGATTCAACATCACAAAACTTTATAGCTAGTACGAAAGCAGCCGAAAAATCCATTAAAGATAAACAATATAGCAAAGCTGTTGATTATTATAATATAGCTAAATCACTAAAACCGGATAGTGCCGATGTAAAAAACAGTTTAGAAAAAGCTACAAAACTTAAAGAAAAAGCTGTTAAACATGAAATAGCATTATATATTCAAAAAGGCAACACTAGTTTATCTAAAAACAAATGGGAACAAGCGATTAAAGAATACAACCTTGCAATTTCTTTCGACAAGTCGCTTAAAAACAAATTATCAAACAAACTAAACAAAGCACAAAAATTATTGAACAAACAACGAAACATTCAGGAATTAGCCATAGTTCGGAAAAAACAGGCGCGGGAAAGAACTAAAATTGCTGAAAAAATGAATTACTTTGAGGGTGATAATGTTCAAATAGCTGTTACTAAAGTAAAAATGACAAGTTCAACGGATGACCATGTTTCAACTGGTAATAGTAGATTTGTTTGGGTTCATGTATCTACTTATAACACAACATACGGAACAACTCCTGTAAATCCAAATTATTTTACTTTGTCAGATAGTGATGGTTATACAGTTAGTCATGACTCTGATACATACTCTTTAAGTAATTATTTTGATGCTGTTGATTTACCTTCAAACGGTAAAACTTCTGGTTGGCTAATTTTTTATTTACCAAAAGATTATAAATATACTCTTCACTACTATGATGGATTCGGAAATAGTGTCGATAAAGAAATAATTGTTAATAGTTAATAAAATAAAAGGTCAATTTCGTCAACTTCTTTCTTCAATTTCTTCATCTAGCGAAATTTCAATTTTTTCATTCGTTTGCATATAAATTTACAATTTTTACCGGACTTTGTAAGGATTTATACCACCCCCATAATTAAAACTTAATTGCAAGGCTTGAAAAAGTCTTTAAATAAATATTATTGGCATTTGTGTAAATGTCAAACAATATTGTAATTGCTAAACAGGGGGTTAATATTATAAAAATCAATGTATAATTACGTGTCAGTTATAAGGATTACTATAAAGGAGAATAAAATGTTCCGTTTAAACGGTGTAGAGTTTGATTTAATACAAAGTATTAAAGACCTTATGCATGAAATCAAGTTGCTAAGGCAAAATCAGATCGAGATTGAAAAAAGACTGAATAAAATTGAATTTTCCAAGACTTCTGAAAATAAATAATGTTTATAGCTTTATAGAAATCAGAAAACAAAAACGACCGTTTAAGTTTGGTGAATTTATAAAACGAAATAGGGAGACTTTCTCTTTATAAAAGGTGAAAATAAAAGTCGTTAATATAGGTTTTTACTTGATAGTAAGGAGAAAGCAGAATGAAAACAGTATCTTATTTGCGTGTATCAACAGTCGAACAAGATTTAGAAAAGAATAAAGCTGACATACTGAAATATTGCAATGATAACAAATTGGGAAATGTTGAATTTATAGAAGAAAAAGTTTCTGGCACTAAAAATTGGCGACAAAGAAAGGTTGCAGATGTTATCAATAATTTAAAACCCGGTGATAATTTAATTGTAAGTGAATTATCCCGTTTAGCACGCTCCACACTTCAAATTTTAGAGATTCTTGATATTGCAAGAAAGAAAAACATTAATATTCATGCTATTAAAGGAGGTTGGAAGCTAGACAACTCAATGCAAAGTAAAATTATATCGACAATGTTTGCAATGATGTCTGAAATTGAACGTGATTTAATATCTGAAAGAACAAAAGAAGCACTTAGAGCAAGAAAAGTACAAGGAATTAAACTTGGAAGACCGCAGGGTAAAGGTAAAAGCAAACTTGACAAGTTCAAAACTGAAATACTATCTATGATTAACTACGGTGTACCTAAAGCAACTATAGCGAAAAAATATAACACTACCACACAAAACCTGTATAATTGGCTTGAAAAACAGCAAGAAATAACAGCGAAATAATTTTGATAATACTCAATTTCCAATTTAAATGATGTTTTAGTATCATCTAATTGTGGAAATTACTAAATCGGTATATTTGCTAGTATGTATGAAAAATTTAATACAAAAATAAAGACCTTTATTTCAGACAGGAGCTACTTTAATAACGCATATTATGTTGAAAAAGATATAATCACAACATACATGTACTTTTATATATGGGATAAGCAAAAGCAGAAACTGGCTAAAAGGCTAATAAAATACGAATTTAGTATTTGTAAACTTATAGAAGATGATTTTATATGGAAAAACAAGGAACTTATAGAAAAAATTAAGACAGAAAATGAAATTATTAATAATAAAATTATAGTTGACCCAACGTATAAAATATTCACTAAGAGTTCATCTATAACAGGCTTTTTAATAAACGATTTAACTGAAGAACTTAATAATTATTGTCCTGACCCAACTAAGCAAAAAATATATTTTGTAAATGAACCATATTATAAAGGGAAAAATTTACCTTACTTCTATGGAATTTTACATCCAGAAGGGAATGAAAACATCAGTTTGCTTTCGAGTCCGAAAAAAAGTTTAAATACCTGCTCAATTAACAAAATAAATAGGATAGAATTTAACCATATTTATAAAGAAAAAATAGAAAATTTAATTTACGAAGAAAAAATTAATCCAAAGATGATTAAAGATTTTCCGTCAATTTGTCTGTCCTTAGGAAGTCTTATTTATAATTTTATAATTCACAATAAATTAGATACAAAACTTTTAAGAGAATATGAAGAACAAATAGACAAAGAAAAAAAGGAAAATCCTCTGTTATATTACTTTTTTAAAAATATAACAGATTCTTATGGAAATTTTTTAATCGAAAAAGGAGTATGTTCACGCTGTAGCTATAACCTTTGCAATAAAATAATGAAATCTAACCGAAATAAAAAGTTTTGCTCAATGAATGTTGATGGACAAGACTGTAAAAATAAAAATAAAAATTTTACGCAATATTATAAAAAAAGACTTAAACACATAGAAAATGAGATTGGGGCGGAAAAAATGAATGAACTTTTAACATCTTACCTAAACATTGATAACTCCCAAATAACTTAATCTTTTTAAGATTAAGTTATTTTATCTTATAAGGGGAGGCTGAATTAAGTTGACAACATAATATTCAGCGTCTTTTGTACTTCCGAATTTTCTCTATACTGAAAAGATAAGAAGAATTCTTCAACAAAACGCAATAAAAAAAGGTAATTAAAAGGTTAAAGACCTATTTAAGTGCCATTTTTGTAATGAGTAATTTTAGAAATTTAGAAAAAAAGGAGACATAAACAATGACAGATATTATTTATGATATTGAAAAACAGCACTTGGAAGACTTCCGAAAGTCTGGAATAATTGATTCTGCAATAAATTTTTTACTTGAAGAAAGTTTTCTTGAAAGTTACAAGGATTATTGGAAATTATATTATCCTGAACTTTTAGAGGATAAATTATCAGAATATTACATAATACGACTGGATACCCCACCAATAGATGAAAATGGAAAAAAACAAGATAGGTACAAAAAACCAGTAGGTATGCCTCCAAGGATTTTCAGGTCACTGCTTGTTGGTGCTGAAGTGCTTTTAGACCCTAAACATCAATTAATAATTGTATATAGCGAAAAACAAGCACTTAAAGTTGCGCAAGCAGGTTATAACTGTGTTAGTTTTTCAGGTATATATGGATATTCATATTTTCAAAATAATGAATGTTATTTAATACCTGACATTCGCAGAATTAACTGGGAAAACAGAGAAGTACTTATAATACCTGATAATGATATTTATTATAAAGAACATAAACAAAAAGCTTTGATTGATTTTGCTTCAAAACTTATTAGTGAATTTGGTGCAACAGTGCGTATGGTAAACTTACCTGATTATAGAATAATAGGTAAAAAACTTGGAGCCGATGACTATTTAATAGAATATGGACAAGAAGCTTTTAATGATTTAAATGAAACTGATATTACACTGAATAATTTAAAAACTTTATTCATCAAAGAAGATAAAATTACCTTTCCGATAGAAATATTCAAAGATAAAACAAAAGAATTTGTAACTGTAAGTAGTTGGATATTAGATGCACCTGTAGAATTTGTTGCCTGCTCTCTAATTGCGGCTACTTCAATCATTATTAGTGCAAAAGCAAATATCGCTATAAAAAAAGATTGGGTTGAACCTTGTATATTATGGGTAATGATTGTAGCAAAACCCGGTGTACAAATCAAAAGTCCTTGTTTAAAACTTATAAAACAGATAATAGACGACTTTGACGAGGAACTTAACCAAAAATATAAAGAATCAAAGCATAATTATAAGAAAAAATTATTGGAATATAACCAAAAATTAATAGAATGGAAAAAAAGTAAAGAAACGGGAAACCCACCAGAAGAACCTATAAACCCTGAAAGAAATTTGATTTATACTTCTGATACAACAAAAGAAGCTTTAATTGATTTACAAAAATTAAATGAAGGTGGTATTGCAATAATAAATGACGAAATAAGTTCATTATTAAGGGGACTTAATCAGTACAAAGCTAAAGGTAATGATGAACAATATTTTTTAGCATCTTGGAGTGCTGACAGGCATATAACAACAAGAAAAACTGAAAAAGAGGTTACTACAATACGTCCTTGCCACAATATACTTGGTACAACGCAACCAGCAGAAGTAGAAAAACTATTATTTACAGATGTTAAATCTTCGAACGGTCTTATAGAACGTTGGCTCTTTGTACTGTCCGATTATGTTCAAAGCGGTAAACTTAACAGGGAAGATATTCCGCAGGAATTAATCGGACACGTTGAAAAACTGCTCAGAAAACTATTTGAAATGGAAAAAACAGCTTTTACTTTGGATAAAGAGGCTAAGGCGTGTTTTGACAGATATTTTGAAGAATTAGCAACACAAAGTAAAGACCCCACCTCGCCCGAACTGTTAAAAAGTTATTTATTAAAGCAAAGAAGTTATGTTGCAAGATTTACTCTTGTTTTACAGTGCTTGGAAGATGTTAAAACTACAAATATTAGCAAAGAAGTCGTTGAAAATGCCATAAAGCTAAGCAGGTACTTTATTGAATGTTTTAAAAGAATATCAAAAACAAGTCTTGAACTAAAAAATAACTCAAAAGAAATGTATGTGCTTGAGTATATGAGAACTAAAAAAATAAAGGAAATAACTCCATCAAGGCTTTATTTAACGAATAAATCAAGGTTTAGGTCAACAAATGAAGCTATGGTAGTCCTTGAACACCTTAGTAATCAAAGTTATGGCTATATGGATGAGGCAAACAACGGTTGGAAATTCATTTTGTACCAGTAATAAACACAGTAAACGCAGTATAAAAGCGGTAAGCCAGACTAAAGTTAAAATCGTTGGTACATAAAGGTTTAGCTGCAAAGTAAGTAAAATAAGTAATATTTTAAACTAAATAAATTTTTAAAAAATTAAAAACTTTTATTAAATTTGTTACTAATTTTACATATTTTAACCCTAAACCCACTAACTACAAGGGTTTTAAAACAAACAACAAAAATATTTTATTACTAATGTTACTTATTTTGAAACCTACAGGCAGAAATAACAAAATTTTTAAATAAAAATAAGTCCTAAATTGCAGGCGCGATTTTAAGCGAAAACATGTTATTGGGTATAAACATACTACAAACCATAAAAACACTTAACCAAATGGAAGCAAATTACTTTAAAAAGGAGAATTAAAATGAATAATATGTTAAATATTAAACAGGCATCAGAAAAAATGAACTTGAAAGTGTCTACATTGTATGCGTGGGTTCATAAAAAGAAAATAGCGTATGTGAAAATCGGTGGCAAACTAGCGTTTAAAGAAAAACAATTAGACGACTTCATTAATTCAAACAATTTTATCCCCGAATATTAATTTTAGAACAGATGTAAAGGCGAAGTATCAGAAATGGCAAAGGTCAGAAAACGCAGTTGGAAAAATAAAGACGGCAAGGTATCTACTTGTTGGTTTGCTGACTTTACTGATAAATCAGGAAAGAGGATAAAGCAAGGTGGCTTTAGAATCAAAGCCGAAGCAGAAGAATATATGCTAAAAGCTTTATCCTCTAATGTTAGTAGCAACAAAGAAAGTAAAACTTTAACCGTTGTAAATGCTTGCAGTATGTATATAGAACTGCATGCCGAAATTCACTGTAAAATAACTACCTGTTGCAGTTATAAAGGTTATTTAAATAACCATATTAAGCCTTTTTTCAAAAATCTTAAAGTCCAAGACCTTACAAAGATTAAAGTTGAACAATTCATAAAAGCGAAAAAAGAAGAAGGACTGTCTACACAGATGGTTAATCACCTTATAACGCTTTTAAAAGCTACTTTTCAAAAAATGATTGATGATGAACTTATACAGCATAACCCTCTACTTAAAGTAAAAAAACCGCGAATCATCGCTAAAAAATTTGATATTATTGATTCAAAAGAGGTGGAAATATTATTAAACACAGCAAAAGAACATTATCCTAATTTTTATCCGCTGATATTTACAGCAATTTTTACCGGCATGAGGCAAGGAGAAATCTTTGCCTTGCAGTGGAACAAGATAGATTGGTTAAACAGAAAAATTTTAATTGATTCTAATTTTACAAGAAATCAACTAACAACACCTAAAAGCAATAAAAGCAGGGTTATAGATATGTCGGGAGAACTTTTTAAAGTCCTTAGAGAATGGCAGTTAAGATGTTCTAACAATGATAAAAACCTTGTATTTCCTAACAAGGAAGGAAACTATTTAGACCCAAACAACTTGAATAAAAGACTATTTCACCCTCTTTTAGAAAAAGCAGGAACTAAAAAAATCAGATTCCATGATTTAAGACACACTTTTGCTTCGCTGTTAATAACTAAAAATATATCAATCAAATATATCCAATCACAGATGGGACACAGCTCCATACAGATGACTATGGATATTTACGGTCATATTTTACCGGAAGTTACCCTGCAAGGCGTTAATGCTCTGGATTCAATCTTAAAACAAAATGGAACAATTTGGGAACAAAATGAAAAAATGGCTATTTGTTAAATCGTCAAAACCCTTGATATAAAAGAGTACCCTGGATTGGATTCGAACCAATGACCTACCGCTTAGAAGGCGGTTGCTCTATCCAGCTGAGCTACCAAGGCAACTTTATATATATATTTAACACAGACATTGTTTAAAATAAATAGATTTTTTGAAAAATGTTAAATTTGGCTTAAGAAAAAATTTTCTAATCCCCGAGAAATTCCGATGGCAGCTTTTTTTTGAAATTCGGGAGTTATTAATAAATTATATTCATCGGGATTTATCATAAACCCAACTTCTACAAGTACAGAAAGAGCTTCTGTCGGTCTTGTGAGAACAAAACTGCTGTGCAAAACCCCTAAATTCTTAAATCCCATAACAGGAACAAGACTTTTTTGGATACTTTTTGCCAGAGGAAGCGATTGTGAATGATAATAATACGTGCTTGTGCCGTGTTCTATGTAAGGATCTTTCCCGTCAGGTAAAGCATTATTGTGAATACTAACTATAACTTGAGCTTCATTTGAATTTGCTATATTAACCCTGTCATCAAGCCCGACATCTTTGTCAGAATCCCTTGTCATAATGACTTTAGCGCCTTTTTTTTCAAGGATTTTTTTTAAGTTTTCAGCAATTTCCAAGTTAATTAATTTTTCAGGAATTGCTGTCGGACCTACAGAACCTAATTCTGTTCCGCCATGCCCAGCATCAATACAAATGACTTTCCCCTTTAGAGGATGTTTGGAGTTTATTTGAGGAGGTTTTCTGAGTTTTAAAACAAGAGTATTTCCTTCGTAATAATATTTATAACCCCAAAATTGTTTTGAATTTAGCTTTAAAGCAAGGTTTAAGCAGTTGTTTGAATCCTGAGTCAATTTAAATTCTCTAATAAAATCACTTGTATTGTCACAAGAAAACAAATTAATATTTGCTTTAGCATTAAAAAATTTCAAATTCATCTGATTTTCAAAGGGCTGCTCGATTAAAAACGGTATTTTTTGAACAAGCGGAAGCTTTAAATATACATAATTTTTATCAGAATCAACATTTAAAGTGCTGATGGTGTTTTCAGGAATGCAATTCCCGTTCGACAAAATCTTAATATCGCTTTCAGAAATCCAGCCGTCCATAGAATCAGAATACTTAAACCTGTAAGAATTTCCTATTTTTCCTGTAATATTAAGCATTGTCCCCAGGGGAAGAGGTGTTAATCTGTTTTGGTCAGGAGCTGTTCTTGTTATGGCATAATCTTTTGCGACTTCGGCGGTAAGAGATAGGGGTTCAAAAGGACAGGGCTGAACAGTTTGGGTTTTTTCAGGAACATTTATGGTGTAAGTAATTTCGTTTTCGGCATGCCCTTTTGTGGATTTTATATTTATATTGTTAACACCCTTGCTTAAGCCTGTAACTTGGACAAAAGCGCCGTTTGACGATACTTTTACATTCTGGTTGTTAATTATAAGGCTGGCATCAGGCTCGGTATTCCCTACAATAAAGGTGGAAGACGCATTTATTGTTGCGCCGTTTTTAGGATAAATTATCTCAAGTTTTACGCTATCTTCGGCGAAAACAGGCATTAACGTTACAAATAGTAAAGTCAACAAACCAATGAATATAACCCTCATGACTTTTCTCCCATTTTTGAACTCAACAAATTCTTGAATAATTTTTCATATTGAAAGAAAATTGTTTTAATAAATATACAATAAGTATGGGCAAAGTGAAAAGGTTTTTATTCAAAGTCAAATATAACTTGATAAAAACCACGTCATAAAACTAAATAAAGACTATGAAACTTTCCATATACTTGTTATAAATTAATTATTATAAGCTGTGAGGTAAGAGAAACGAATGAATGAGGTTTTATCGATGAAAAATGGCGCGTCAGCTTCATTTTCAACAGAAGAAATTTTAATTGATTTGAGTTCTATTGGTTCTTTTGAGAATATATTGTTTGAACTTACCAATATTATTGAACAAAGCAACCTTCGCGGCAAAAATGTGAAAATAAATTTTGGGGACTTATCTCTTACTCAAAATATGGTTTCGAGCCTTCAATCAGTTTTAAAAGGTTTTGATATCAGTATAAAAATGATTTTTTCAAGCTCAATTGAAACAAAAATAGCAGCTATGGAAGTTGGTTTAACTGTTTCAGGCGAAAAACCGGAAATAAAACAGCAAACAGCTTCTTCTGATTCAACAACAGAAACACAAAAAGACGAAGACAAGCTTGTTGATGCTATGAACAACGTGCTTGCCGGCAGTCATGAAATCGTAAAAGAAAATACTTTATTTATAAAACAAAATTTAAGATCCGGACAAAAGCTTGAACACGACGGAAACATAGTTATAATAGGCGATTGTAAAGCAGGTTCTGAAATTATAGCAACAGGCGACATAACGATATGGGGAATTTTGGGCGGGATCGCCCATGCCGGTTCAAAAGGCGATTATAACGCAAAAATCAGAGCTTTCAGAATCAACGCGATTCAGCTCAGGATAGCTGATTTGCTTGCCAGAAAGCCTGATGCCATTGAAATGGAAAAAATGGATAAACACAATCTATTTACTCCCGAAGAAGCAAAAATCACCGACGGAGAAATCGTTATTTACACAGAATACTAAGCTGGTTAGACACAATAAACGGTTAACAACAATAGGAGACCTTTAAAAAATGAGCGGAAGAGTCATTGTAGTAACATCCGGAAAAGGCGGGGTAGGAAAAACCACGTCAACCGCAAATATAGGCACTGCTTTAGCCAAAAATGGCGCTAAAGTTGTTATGATTGATACCGATATCGGGTTAAGAAATCTTGACCTCTTAATGGGGCTTGAAAATAGAATAGTTTACACGCTTATTGACGTAATAGAAGAAAAATGCAAACTTCAACAGGCGCTTGTAAAAGACAAGAAAAATCCAAACCTCGCGCTTCTCGCCGCTGCTCAAACAAGAGATAAATCAGCCGCAAGTCCCGAACAGATGGTTGAAATTTGCAATCAGTTAAAAGAAGAATTTGATTTTGTTATGGTTGACTGCCCTGCGGGAATTGAACAAGGCTTTCAAAATGCTATAGCTGGAGCGACAGAAGCTATAATCATTACGACGCCTGAAATGTCAGCAGTTAGAGATGCTGATAGAATTATCGGACTTCTTGAATCAAAAGAAGATATTTTGAACTATAAACTGGTTCTTAACAGAGTAAGACCAAAAATGATCCAGTCAAACGATATGTTGGGCGTTACTGATGTAACTGACATCCTTTCAGTGAAGCTTCTTGGAGTTATTCCTGAGGATGAAAACATCATCATAAGCACAAACAGAGGCGAGCCTATCGTCAATATGGAAAACACCAAAGCCGGTACAGCATATATGAACATTGCAAGAAGAATAATGGGCGAGGAAATCGAAATTCCTGATTTTGAAACACCACCGCCAACCTTCATTGATAAAGTGAAGAATTTTTTCTTAGCAACAGCAAGTTCATAGGAGGATAATAAATGAAATTACTTGATAAAAAATTAGCCGACAAAATCAACGATATGATTAGTGAGATAGTTACTACCTGCAACAAAATTCTTTCCACA